>OOBS01000002.1_pt1 | contig 254115 bp, 247 predicted proteins | sample 1671381 | NCBI WGS metagenome assembly OOBS01 (sample SAMN06348151, study PRJEB24527) | human gut metagenome | biome: human gut; feature: ankylosing spondylitis patient; material: feces | host: Homo sapiens | place: China | collected 2015-10 | reverse complement strand
ATGAATTGTTTAACAAAGCTGTTCCAACAGAAGAGACGGAGGATTGGCTATATCCAAGCCTTTTCAGGCCCGATGATTTCTAAACGGGACAGCAGTGTAATTTTATATAATAAAAGGTATGCAGAAAAGATTGCATTTATTAGTGGCTTTGCTGGCCTTTATGGTAACCACAGCCATGGCGCAGATTACAACATCTAGCGTTAGTGGTAAAATTACAGCTAATGGCGAAGACGTCATTGGCGCAACAATCAAGGCTGTTCACCAACCTTCTGGTACAGTCTATCGTGCAGTGACCAACATGGATGGTCGTTATTCTATTCAGGGTATGCGCCCGGGTGGACCTTATGTTCTGGAAGTAACCTACGTGGGTTACAAGAACAAGCAGGTAAAGGGCATTTCTCTTTCTCTTGGTCAGAATACAGTCTTGAACGAGACTTTGGCTGAGGATGCAGCTCAGTTGGAAGACGTGGTAGTTGTAGCCAATCGTAACAACAACATGCGCACCGACCGTGCTGGTGCAACAACAAGTATTGATGCAATACACATTGAGGCAATTCCTACCGTTTCACGTAGCATGAACGACCTCTTGAAGTTGACCCCACAGGCTTCTACCGTAGGTGGTTTCTCTGTTGGTGGTGGTAACTTCCGTCAGAGCTATGTAACTGTAGATGGTGCAGCATTCAACAATGCTTTTGGTATCGGTTCTAACCTTCCTGGTAATGGCTCACCAATCTCACTTGATGCATTGGATCAGATATCTGTATCTTCATCTCCTTTTGATGTCCGTATGAGTGGTTTCACTGGTGGTGCTATTAATGCAGTTACCAAGAGCGGTACCAATCAGTATAAGGGTTCTGCTTATATGTATACTACCAATTCTCATCTTAAAGGTAACAAGGTGGATGATTACGAGTTGACCCGTCTTCAGTCTCATACTACTACTTGGGGTGCAACTGTTGGTGGTCCTATCATCAAGGATAAGTTGTTCTTCTTCGTAAATGGTGAATATGAAGTTCAGATGGCTGCTGGCCCTTCGGCTGTGGCTCGTGCTTCAGAAAACGATGCATGGAACTTCTCTTCTGGTACAGTACATCGCCCTACAGTAGGTGATATCAGTACATTGACAAATTTCCTTTCTAGCAAGTATGGATATAACCCAGGCCGTTATCAGGGCTATTCATTGGATACTCCTGCCTACAAGATTTTGGCACGTTTAGATTGGAATATCAATGAGACAAACAAGTTGAATTTCCGTTTCTCTCGTTCACATTCAAAGGATTCTAATGCTCCTTCTTCTTCAACCAGGCCATTCTCAACCAGCGCACTCTATAAGGGAGGTGAAGGAATTTCTGCAGGTAAGGGTAATCGTACTTCTAATTCAGCGATGTATTTTGAAAGTGCGCGTTATTGCAAAGACCGCAACTTTACCTCTTTTGCTGCAGAATGGAACTCAAAGTGGGGCATTGTGAACAATGCTTTACGTTTGACATACTCTTTTCAGGATGAGCCTCGTTCTTACACAGGTGGTGTGTTCCCTACAGTAGATATTTTGCAGGACGGCTCAGATTATCTCTCATTCGGTCCTGATGTCTTTACTGCCGGAAACTTAGCTCAGGTGAAGACTTTCGTTGCCACCGATGAGGCTTCTTTCATGATTGGAAAGCATAATTTCCTGGCTGGTGTTCAGTATGAAACCAATGAGGCTCTGAATGGATTCGGTGCTGCCATGAATGGTTACTATGTTTATAATTCATTAGATGAATTCATGGCTGGAGGTCAGCCTTTTGCCTATGGTATTACCTATCCGTTCAATGGTACAGAACCTTTCCATGCTAAAATGAAGTATAATCAGTTCTCTGCGTATGTACAGGATCAGATTAACTTCTCTGACAGATTCCGCATGACTGCCGGTATCCGTATGGAGGCTCCTATCTATCCTGAGTTGAAGAACAATTATAATGCTAAGTTTGCTGACCTGAAGTTCAAGATGGCTGATGGTTCTGAAGTAAGCTATACAACAGATCAGTTGCCTGATGCTCCTGTCACAATTTCTCCTCGAGTAGGTTTCAACTGGGATGTTCTCGGCAATCAGAAGGTCGTACTCCGTGGTGGTACCGGATACTTTATCGGTCGTTTGCCTTTCGTATGGCTCGTTTCTGCTGTTTCTAATTCGGGTTGTGGTCAGTATCAGTACGCCTATATTCAGGGGGATGGTAAAGCAACTCCTACTTTTGGTGAGATTTCTAAGTTCTATCCTACAGTTGCAGAGCAATTGTCTGACAGCGGCTTATCTCTGCCTAAGGAGCCAAATGCTGCACCTCAGACTCCAACCATCATCGATAAGGATTTGAAGATGAATGCAACTTGGAAGTCATCTCTGGCTGTTGACGTGAAGTTGCCATACGATATCAATTTCTCTGTTGAGGGAATCTATAGCCGTGATTTCAACCCATCTGTTGTTACCACTCAGAACTATTACTGGGATGGAAAGAAGACCATTACTTTGAGTCCAGAGGATACTCGTCATTATCTTACATGTTCAAATAAATCGGTGACACCATATTTGATTACAAATGCTGGTCACAAGGCACATTATGAATCTTTGACATTCTCTTTGGCAAAGAAGTTTGACTTTGGTCTCGACATCTCGGCTTCTTATACCATGGCACAGGCGAAATCATATGGTGACGGTATTGGAGACCAGGTAACTTCTGCCTATACGAACAACCGTTATTCTGTGAATGCCAATAATGATAAGGAAATCGGTTTTGCAAACTATGTTGCTCCTAACCGTTTATTGATTACAGCTAGCTATTCTAAGGATTATGCTAAGCATTTCGGTACAATGGTTGGTTTGGTATATGAGGGAACTAATTTTGGCTATGATCCATATGCTGCAACAAGATTCTCCTATACATTTGCTGGTAATGTAGTCAACGATTATAAGGGCTCTAACAACTTGCTTTATGTTCCAGCAAGTCGTGAGGCGCTTGATGAATGGAACTTCTCTGACTATACTTATACTGATGCTAAAAAGCAGAAGCAGACTTATACAGCAGAACAGCAGAAGGATGATTTCTGGAACTATATCAATCAGGATTCTTACCTGAAGGGACGCAAGGGTAAGTATGCAGAGCGTGGTGGAGCCAAGATGCCTTGGCATCATCAGCTGGACTTCAAGTTTGCACAGAACTTCTACATGAATGTAGCTGGTCAGCGCAATACATTGCAGTTTGGAGTTGATATCAAGAACCTGGCAAACTTGCTTAATAGCAGCTGGGGTCTTTACAAGAAGGTTGTTAACAGTTCTTTGTTGAAGTATGACTCTAAGAAAGAGTCTTTCCAGTTCCAGCGTAATGGTTCTGAGGCTTTGACCAAGACATTCACCAACTACACAAGCTTCAACTCTACCTATTCTATCCAGTTCTCTATCCGTTACATTTTCAACTAATGGGTGAGTTCTGGGAATCAGAATCTGTGTAGACTATCGTACTATACATTAGTATAATATCATTCTGATGCACTTCTCTTTCTCGAGGGAAGTGCATCTTTTTTTTCGTTTATTTGCATATTTTTGGTATAAAACATTATATTTCTCTGTTTTTCGCTTGCCATTTCAAAAGTTTTAGTTATATTTGCAGCAAAATCAGTTTTAGGAGGGAGTTAAGCTCACGGTACGAGGTGCGCGGTTCTCTCTTTATTTATTCACAAAAGAATCTAAACAATATGCAGAAAAGATTGCAACTACTTCTGGCTTTGCTCGCCTTCGTGGTGACTTCGGCAATGGCTCAGATTACCACTTCGGGCATTAGTGGTAAGATTTCTTCCAATGGCGAAACCGTTATTGGGGCTACAGTTACTGCTACACACCAGCCATCTGGTACTGTGTATCGTGCTGTAACAAATGTAGATGGTCGCTATACTATTCAGGGTATGCGTCCAGGTGGTCCTTACAAGGTAAGTATCTCTTATATCGGATATAAGGACAAGGTTTTCAACAATGTCAGTCTGAACTTGGGTGAAAGCCAGAATCTCTCTTGCTCTCTTCAGGAAGATGCCAAGCAGCTTCAGGAGGTTGTTGTTTCGGGTAAGGCTGGTCTGAATGGTACGAAGACCGGTGCGGCCATGAGTATCAATGCTCAGCAGATAGCTGATATGCCTTCTATCTCGCACAGTATTGCGGACGTGGCTCGCCTGAATCCACAGCTTACTACAAACGGACAGTCTGGTTCTATGTCATTTGCCGGTATGAACAACCGTTATAATTCATTCCAGATTGATGGTGTGATGAATAACGACGTGTTCGGTCTTACTGCTAATGGCAGTAATGGCGGTCAGGCAGGATCTCAGCCTGTTTCTATGGAGACTATTGACCAGATTCAGGTAAATATCGCTCCTTTCGATGTTCGCCAGGGTGGTTTTACCGGTGGTGCCATCAATGCGGTAACCAAGAGCGGTACCAATGAATTCCATGGAAGTGGCTATTTCTATGGTAACAACCAGGATTTGGTAGGTCGTCATTATAAGAATATGGATGGTACCTATGCTCAGCCTTATGATGATGAGAAGGAAACTTTGTTCGGATTTACGCTCGGTGGTCCAATCATCAAGAACAAACTCTTCTTCTTCGCAAACTATGAGAATTCAGAAAAGTCGTACCCAACTCAGTATACCATCGATTCTCCAGATGTTAAGTTTGATTCAGATCTGGCTAAAAACCTGATGTCTAAGATTTACGACTTGGCTAACCGTCAGGGTTATGATTATGCAACTTCATGGGCAGATAAGGATAAGAACGTGAAGAGCCAGAAAGCTGGTTTGAAGTTGGATTGGAATATCAACGAGTTCAATAAGTTCTCTGTTCGTTGGAGCTATGTAGATGCTAAGCAGACGCTCGGCCTGGGTGGTATTGCTACATTGAATACTACCGACCACTTGTATGATTTCACATCTAAGACTCATTCTTTCGCAGCAGAGTTGCAGAGCCGCATCTCTCCAAACCTGAGCAATGAGGCACGTGTATCTTACGTTCGTGTTCGTGATGCGCGTACTTCTGGTCAGCCAGCTCCATCTATCACTATTTACAAGGTAGGAAATGGTACCGTGAATATCGGTAATGAATATTCTTCAATGGCTAATGGATTGAATCAGGACATTTATACGCTCGAAGATAACTTTACATGGTTCAAGGGTAATCATACGCTGACATTCGGTACACATAACGAGCTTTATAAGTTCTCTAATCTCTTCATCCAGAATCTCTATGGATGCTATTATTTTGATACTCCTGACGATTTCCTGAAATATTACAATGGTTGTGGAGCTGATGGCTTGGGAGGTGATGGTAAGTATATCAAGAACTTCTACTTCAAGCAGGCTAATGTTGAGGTGACCGGTAATCCTCGTTGGGCACCTGAGTTTAGTGCAGCTCAGCTGGGCTTCTATGTACAGGACAAGTGGGATGTAACAGACAGCTTCCAGCTTACCTATGGTCTCCGTATGGATATGCCTCTGTTCTTTGATACTCCAGCCGAGAATGCTACGTTCAATGAGTGGGCAGCAGCTAAGGGGTATGGTTTCAAGACCAATCAGAAACTTTCCAGTACGCCTATGTGGAGCCCTCGTGTAGGTTTCCGTTGGGACATTGAGAAGAACCGCAAATATATCCTTCGTGGAGGTATCGGTGTATTCACTGGTCGTATTCCTTTCGTCTGGTTGAGCAATAACTTTACGAATACTGGTGTGCAGACATCTTCTTACTCTGCAAAAAATAATTCTGCTGTGCAGCTCATCATGGATCCTAACAAGCAGACTCTGAATGCAAATAATCTGAAGGCTACGGGTAGTCAGGAAATCAATGTGTTTGACAAGGATTTCAAGTTCACTCAGACTATGCGTGTAAACCTTGGTTTCGATTTCAATCTCCTGGGTATCGAATGGACTGCTGAGGGTATCTTCAGCAAGAGTCTGAATGATGTTTTTTACAAGAACTTGGCTTATGAGGAGTCTGGTAAGACCTTGTCTCAAACCTCTTACATGAACTGGGATAACCGTCCTGTTTATACAAAGGTGGCAGATGCTAAGTCGTTTACCAACATCTATTCAATGTATAATACAAGCAAGGGCTACAGCTACAGCCTGTCTTTGTCAGCAGCTAAGCACTTTGCGTTCGGTCTTGATCTGAATGCATCTTATACATTCACTCACTCAGAGTCTGTAAGCAGTATGACCTCATCTGTTGCTCAGAGCAACTGGCGTAATACTCATACTTATCGCTTCTCAAACAACCCAGAGTTGGCTAATAGTGGTTATAATGTGCCTCATACAGTGAAGGCTTCTGCTTTCTATCACTTCAACTGGGGAACCAACAAGTTGTTTACCACTACAGTAGGTCTTATCTACCAGGGTCAGAGCGGTTCTCCTTACTCTCTCGTTTATAGTGGAGATATCAACGGAGATAATGGTACAAGTAATGACTTGATTTTCATCCCTACAGATGCGCAGGTAGACCAAATGCAGTTCTTGGGTACTGATGCTTATACTGCTGAGCAGCAGCGTGCTAATTTGAAGCAGTGGCTTGCTACTACTCGTTATGTGAAGGATCATCGTGGTGAGTACTTCGAGCGTTATGGTGATAACTTGCCATTCGAGAGTCATTTCGATTTCCACTTCGGTCAGAAGTTTGGAATCCGTACAGGCAAGTATGTACATGCTTTGGAACTGACTTTGGATATCATGAACGTGGCTAACCTCCTGAACAAGGATTGGGGCCGTACCTTCAGTAGTGGTTATAACAGCGAGTTTGTTTCTCCTATCACGTACAAGGGTGATGGTGTATTCCAGTTCGCTAACCCATCAGATATGCCTCTCAAGTATCCTAGCTCATACTACAGCCGCTGGCGTGGTCAGGTTGGTTTGAAGTATACATTCTAAGGTATATTTTATGCTGATATACACAAGTTCATACAACAGATATGAACAGATAAGATAAGACAAAAGAAAAGTCCCTGGAGAATGTAAATATCTCCAGGGACTTTTTTGCATTCTATATCTTTTTTCTATATAGAAAATCCTTTCTTTTTTATATAAACAAATCCTATTTATAAGAACAAGTCTTTCTTTGGCATGTTTGCCATATATTTCTTTCTCAGTTTCTCGAAGAAAGCCATTGTATCGTTAGAGAAGCCATGGCCCTTCCAGGTGGATGTATTCGTGATGAGAATCCAGCATTGGTTATCCGGATATTTCAGGACGATGGCTGATGTGCCTGCCAGCGAACCTGTACGAATCCATGGTTTGTTGCTCTTTGGTGTATAGTTCCAGCCGATAGAGTATTGGTGGTCAGCCTGCTCGCGCGTCATAAACTTGATGCTCTTCTTGCTGAGGATATCCTTGACATGTGGCAAACCATCGATGCTGGCAATAAAGCGGCTCAACTCTGCAGTCGAACCACACCAGGCACCTGCACCTGAAAGGCGAGGGAGGTCGGTATCGCCATAGCATTTCTCTACCAGTCGTCCACTGTTGTTGTATTCATACACAGGAATGCTCCCCTGGTGCATGTAGTACTTCGTCTCGTTAGGGCGGCGGTCCTTTAAGTAAGTTCCCGCAATGTGCATGTCGTAGCAGCCGGCTGGGTGGAGCACATACTTCTGCATGAAGTTTTCATATTTCATTCCGCTCTTCTTTTCTATAATCATGGAGAGAATCATGTAGCCCAGATTACTGTAGCATTTGCCTTCGCCAGGAGTATAACCCAAGTGGCGCTTCAAGAGAATCTTGAGCAGAGTAGGGTGATCTGGTGGCGTCTTAAGATGGTTCTGCATCATGATGTAGCGGGTGGAAGATACCGGGTCACCGGCATAGTTGTTGAAACCAGCCTGATGGCGCAGCAACTGTTCCACGGTGATGTCGTAATATCGCTTGTCCTTGATGCTGTTGTTGTAAACGGTATCGCGCAGGATTCCCTTTTCGCCAAACACCTTCTCGTTCAGCTTGAGTTTCTTCATCTCCTGCAACTTCATGATACCTACTGCTGTAATCAGTTTCGATACCGAGGCGAAGCGCATCAGCATGTTAGGCTCCATTCTGATGCCTCGCTCCTTATCCGCCATTCCGAATCCGCGGGCATAGAGTAGTGAGTCGTTGCGGGTGATGACGAGTTGGGCTCCATTGATTTCCCATCTCTTGAGATACCTTTCTATTACCGAGTCCATCTCATGATATTCCTTCCCCTCAGTCAGGGCATTTGAGACGGAATCGTTGATATGAACCTTAGGGAGCGAATCTGCCGCCTTGTTCTTGTCTGATGCTGATGTACAGCGAGATACACAGCTGTGTGTAGTCCATCCTACGATTGCTGTAAAGGTAAGCAATATGATTGCTATGCGTTTTTTTCTTAGTCGTCGTGCCATTTTATTTAATTTTTCTTTTGCAAAGATTTTGCAATCGAGTGCAATGAAAGTTTACTTTCAGATTGCCGAGTGCAGCAAATCTTATGCAAAGATACTGCAATCTTCTCAAATAACAAAACATTGAAAATATATTTAAATTTATTTTGTATTGTCTATGAATTATCGTACCTTTGTACCCAGTTATAAAGAAAAACAATGAAGAAGGTATTAAAAAAGGTATTAAGATCCATATTCTATATAGTAGTCATGTCGGTTCTGGCATTCCTGCCCGACTTCTGGCTTTGGCACATCGGGGTGAGTGAGTGGCCTTTGCTGCTAGCCATCTTATGGTGGGTTCCCTCGTTGTTACTTGTTCTGGCTGAGGTGGGCTTGCAGATGGGATTCTTCCATAAGTTGTCAGTCCGTGTACTCTTTACTACCATACTTTTCTCGGCATTCCCTAAGGTTGTCTTCATCCTGTTCGATGCATTTCTTCCTTGGTTCTTTGCTCTGATTCCTGCTTTGGGTGTGATGGGTTGGTTTGCCTTCGGCTTTATTGAAGGTTGGAAGCGGTTGGAACTGAAACACATCACCTTTACCTCGCCCGACTTGCCACCTTATTTTGATGGTTACCGTCTGGTGCAGATTACCGACTTTCATCTCGGCTCGTTTCCTCCCGGCAATGATTTTGTGCAGAAGGTGGTGGATGCGACCAACAATGAAGAACCCGATATGATTCTCTTTACGGGCGATCTGGTCAATAACCAAGCCAGTGAAGTGGAGCCTTATCTGGATACGCTGAGGCAGCTTCATGCGTCAGATGGCATCTATTCTATCTGGGGAAATCATGATTATTGTGAATATGGCAACAATCATTCTATTGGCGCTTTGAAGAGAAACCGCCGTATGCTCTATGGTTATCAGGAAAGTCTGGGGTGGCATCAGCTGATGAACGAACATCATGTGGTGAGTCATGGTATGGCATCTATCGCTGTAATAGGCGTAGAGAATCCCGGTCAGCCTCCTTTCACCAATCGCAGTAATCTGAAGAAAGCGATGAAGGGGTTGAAACCTGATATGTTTAAAATCCTCTTGAGTCATGATCCTCACCATTGGCGCAGAGAAGTAGTTGGTAAAAAGATACAACTTACTCTGGCGGGACATACGCATGCCGGACAATTGAAAATAGGTAAATGGACGCCTGCCCGCATGGCTTTCAAAGAGTGGGGCGGAGCTTACCGCATTGGTGAGCAGATGCTCTATGTATCATCGGGTATTGGTGGTTCTTTCCCTTTCCGCCTAGGCGCATGGCCTGAACTGACAGTTATTACGCTGAAACGTGATTTATAGTTCTTAAAGATAACGAAACTGGTGCTTAAGTGTTAAAATATAGTTAAATGTTAGCTGTTAGAACCATTGTGATGAAAAAAACGTGTTAAAAATTTGGTGGTTCGAATAAATGTTGTACCTTTGCACTAGTTTTCGCATATATTTGGGCAAATGGGGGGTGTCGTGAGATTGTACTCCATTTGTTTTTTGAAGCAAGGCGAAAATACTTCACATCAGAAGTAGCTGTTCACATTTTAATTTTACATTTAACATTGAAAACAATGAAGATTCCTGTAGAAGAACAATATAAATACGTAAAACTTACTCTCCCGGATGGAAGCAAGGCTGAAGGTCAGGCTGTCTTGTTGCATGCCTGTTGCGCACCTTGTTCGGCGGCTATCGTAGAATGTATGCTTCGTAATGGTATGAAGCCTACTGTATATTTCAGTAACAGCAATATCTATCCTCAGCAGGAGTATGATGTACGCAAACATGAACTGAAACGATTTCTGGAAGCCCAGAATGTACCTTATGTAGAGGATGAGTATGACCATCTGGAATGGCTTTCTGTTATCAAGGGTTTAGAGGATGAGCCCGAACGTGGCAGCCGTTGTTCTGTCTGCTTTCAGTTCCGCCTCTCTCATGCAGCCAAGTATGCGCAGGAGCATGGATTCCACCTTCTTACTACCACGTTGGCATCTTCGCGCTGGAAGAATATCAAACAGATAGATACTGCCGGTCATCTTGCCGTTGAGGCTTATCCTGATGTAGAATGGTGGGATATGAATTGGCGGAAGGGCGGTTTGCAGAATCGCCGAGGTGAACTCTTGAGAATCAATGAATTCTATAATCAGTTATATTGTGGTTGCGAATTCAGTATGAGATAAATGAAAAAGCCCAGGACATCACGCCCTGGGCTTTTTCATTTATGAATCTGTGAAATCTGTAGTGCTTAAGAAAGACCAGTAATCTCACCGTTTACTACATCAATGCGCTCAGCCTGTGGGCTCTTTGGCAAACCTGGCATACGCATGATAGGACCAGCGATGACTACAATCATCTCGGCACCCATATTTACGGTGATGTCGCGAACGTGGAGTTCGAAACCTTCTGTAGGACCGTATGCCTTGGCATCGGTAGAGAAACTGTACTGAGTCTTGGCGATACAGATAGGGAACTTTTCGGCACCCAGCTTCTTGATCTCTTCAATCATCGCCTTGGCAGAATCGCTCAATGTCACGCTGCCTGCTCCGTAAAGATTGAATGCAACCTTTTCTATCTTCTCTTCAACGCTATCGTTATCATCGTAAGCAAAATAGAGAGGGGCTGATGGACGCTCATCAATGGTCTTCACTACGAGGTTGGCAAGTTCAATAGCTCCGTTTCCGCCTTCGGCAAAGGCGCTGTTTACGGCGAAACCGCAACCCATCTCCTCGCAATGCTTGCGCAATACTTCTATTTCTTCATCTGTATCGGTTGCAAACTTGTTGAATGCAATCACTACAGTCTGACCAAAGCTCTGCAGGTTCTTTACGTGCTTGTCGAGGTTCCAGTAACCGGCTTCCATACCTGCGATGTTTGGTTTCTTGATATCTTCCAGAGCTACACCACCATGCATCTTCAACGCCTGGAGGGTAACAACGAGAACAGTGAGGTCTGGTTGCAAACCTGTCTTGCGGCATTTGATGTCATAGAACTTCTCTGCACCGAGATCTGCACCGAATCCTGCCTCTGTAATAGCATAGTCGCCATACTCAAGAGCAGCAGCAGTAGCCATGACGGAATTGCAGCCATGAGCAATGTTGGCAAAAGGACCGCAATGAACAAATGCTGGTGTACCCTCTGTTGTCTGAACCAGATTTGGCTTCAAAGCATCGAGAAGGAGAGCTACGATACTGCCACCTACACCCATATCCTTTACGGTAAATGGCTTGTCGTCCTCGGTGATGCCCAGGAGGATATTATCGATACGGCGACGAAGATCATCGATGCTTGTTGCGAAACACATGATAGCCATAATTTCAGAAGCTGGCGTAATATCGAAACCAGACTCTGTCTCGATGCCGTTCTTATCTCCTATACCGGTGATGATGCGGCGCAAACCTCTATCGTTCACATCCATGACGCGACGCCAAAGAATCTTCTTGAGTTTGAAACCCTCTGCTTCGTGCTGGAAACGGTAATTGTCCAGAAGGGCAGAGATCATGTTGTTGGCTTCTGTGATGGCATGGAAATCGCCGGTGAAGTGGAGGTTGATCTTATCCATTGGTACGAGCTGGGCATAACCGCCACCTGCTGCGCCACCCTTCATGCCAAAGCATGGACCGAGAGATGGTTCGCGCAAGGCTACGACTGACTTCTTGCCAATCTTCTGCATGCCCAATGCGAGACCTACAGATACCGTAGTTTTACCATTACCAGCCTTTGTAGGGCTGATAGCTGTCACAAGGATGAGATGGTGATTCTTAAACTTGTTGGTGTCAATCTTGTCCGTAGTAATCTTAGCGATGTAACGGCCGTAGTTTTCCACTTGGTCTTCATGGATTCCAAGTTCTGCTGCCACTTCATTGATAGGGCGCATTTTTACTGATTTAGCTATTTCAATATCTGTCAACATAAAAAGTAATGTTTTGTATTTTGAGTGCAAAGGTACGGAAAAGAATTCATATAAATGCATAGGAATGTATAAAAAAACAAAATAAAATATCCTTCTTCTTTAAAAGCCACCAAGGCAGACCGCCCATTTCCAAATGACGAAGTTTAAAAAAGGTAAATTGTAGGATTTTGTCGTGTGAATGTAGTACCTTTGCAAGCGAATTTATATTTTATAGTACGTATGAACAAGTCTTTAGCATTAGCTCATTTTCAGACGAGCTTTCAGTTTATCACGCATCAGAACGAGCGCTTCTCTTATCTCGAAGGTGCCTATCTGGCACTTATCGGAGGATGTGATTGGGTTCAGCTTCGCATGAAGGGGGCTACCGATGAAGAGGTTGAGCCTATAGCCCGTAAGTTGAAGTTGGCTTGCGAGGGCGCCGGTGCAACCTTTATTCTCGACGACCGTGTAGAACTAGTGAAGAAGTTACAGATAGATGGTGTACATCTTGGCAAGAATGATATGCCGGTTGATGAGGCCCGTAAGCTTCTGGGTGATGAATTCATTATCGGAGGAACAGCCAATACATTTGATGATATTCGCCGTTTGCATGAACAGGGGGCTGACTATATCGGTTGTGGTCCGTTCCGCTATACTACTACCAAGGAGAAACTCTCTCCGGTGTTGGGTATAGAAGGTTATCGCCAGATTATTGAGCAGATGAGCGAGAATAAAATCTCTCTGCCTATGGTAGCCATCGGAGGTTTGACTCCAGACGATATAGATCCGCTTGCAGAATTGGGCATCGGTGTGGCAATGAGCGGTACCATCCTGAATGCGGAGAACCCTGTTACCATGACTCGTCAGATTCATGACAAGTGTTTCGGATTATTCATCGAAAATCTCAATCATTTCTTTGAGAATCAGTAGAATGATACTCATAAATGATGATTTTTCATAGAAAAGAGAAGAAAGTTCAGGTTTTCTTCTCTTTTCTCATTTTATTGTTGTAACTTTGCATCCGCATTGCAAAACTGTTGCAAGCCAATTACAAATAATGAATTTAAAAGACATGAAATTAATAGTGGGAATAAACTTAGGAAATATAGGAAAAACAGATGCTGTCGGAAAGAACGAGAACATCATGATATACGCACCTTCAGATAAAGGTGCTTAAAAACCCGGGCACAAACGTGTTCGGGCTTTTTTATTTTACTATATAATAGGTGTAAAACCAACTCAAAATAGATAGTGTGTGCAAAATATATAATTATTAACTTTATAAAAAAAAGTATTAAAATGATGAAAACAGAATGGAGAGGTTTCAAAGGAAACATGTGGCAGAGTGAAGTGAATCTTCGTGATTTCATTCAGAACAACTACACTTGTTATGACGGCGATGAGTCGTTCCTTGCAGAACCAACTCAGGCAACTAACACCCTTTGGGGTATGTTGAAGGAACTCCAGAAGGAGGAGCGCGCCAAGGGTGGTGTGCTTGATATGGAAACAGAAATCGTTTCAGGATTGACAGCTTATGGTGCTGCCTATATTGGTGAGGGTACCAAGGATTTGGAGAAAGTGGTAGGTCTTCAGACTGATAAGCCTCTGAAGCGTGCCTTCATGCCATATGGTGGTATCAAGATGGCGGAGCAGGCTTGTACAACATATGGCTATCAGCCATCTGAGAAGCTCCACGAAATCTTCCACAAGTATTGCAAAACTCATAATGATGGCGTATTCGATGCTTATACTCCAGAGATGAAGCTCGTTCGCCATAACCACATTCTTACCGGTCTTCCTGATACTTACGGTCGTGGACGTATCGTAGGTGACTACCGTCGTGTAGCCCTCTATGGTATCGACTTCCTCATCGAGGAGAAGAAGAACGACCTCGCTAACATGGGCGACCGTGAGATGATCGACGACGTTATCCGTCTTCGTGAAGAGGTTGCTATGCAGATCAAGGCGCTCAAGGGCTTGAAGGAGATGGCTCAGTTGTATGGCTACGATATCAGCCAGCCTGCCAAAAACGCTCGCGAGGCTGTTCAGTGGTTGTACTTCGGTTACCTCGGGGCTGTGAAGACTCAGAATGGTGCTGCGATGTCTGTAGGCCGTATCTCTACATTCCTCGACATCTATATCCAGCGCGACTTGAACGAGGGTACTCTTACCGAGGATGAGGCTCAGGAGCTCATCGACCACTTGGTCATGAAGTTCCGTATGGTTAAGTTCGCCCGTATTCCTTCTTACAACGAGCTCTTTACCGGCGACCCGGTTTGGGCTACTCTCGAAGTAGGTGGTATGGGTCAGGATGGCCGCTCAATGGTTACCAAGAACGACTTCCGTTTCCTCCACACATTGGAGAACATGGGTCCTTCACCAGAGCCAAACCTCACTGTACTCTATAGCTCTCGCTTGCCAAAGGCATTCAAGCACTATGCTTCTCTCATCTCTGTAAAGACAAGTTCTATCCAGTATGAGAACGACGATGTAATGCGCCCAGTTTGGGGTGACGACTATAGCATCTGCTGCTGTGTATCTGCTACACAGACAGGTAAGGAGATGCAGTTCTTCGGTGCACGTGCCAACTTGGCTAAGTGCTTGACCTACGCTGTATCTGGCGGTGTTGATTCAAAGACACGCGAGCAGTGCGGTCCTAAGTATCGCGCCGTTGAGGGTGATGTATTGACATACGAGGAGTTCATGCCACGTTTCATGGATATGATGGACTGGTTGGCTGGCGTTTATGTGAAGACATTGAACCTCATCCACTACATGCACGATAAGTATTTCTACGAGGCAGCAGAGTTGGCGCTCATCGATACAGATGTTCGTCGTACTTTCGCTACAGGTATCGCTGGTTTCAGCCACGTGGTTGACTCTATCTCAGCTATCAAGTATGCCAAGGTAAACATCGTCCGTGATGAGACCGGTTTCCCTCTCAGCTTCAAGACCGAGGGTGACTTCCCACGTTACGGTAACGATGATGAGCGTGCTGATGAGATTGCAGTATGGTTGCTCAAGACCTTCATGAACATGATCAAGAAGCACCACACATACCGCAATTCAGAGCCTACTACATCTATCTTGACTATCACATCAAATGTAGTATACGGTAAGTACACCAGCAACATGCCTGATGGTCGTCCAGCCGGTGCTCCATTGGCTCCAGGTGCTAACCCATCTTACGGTGCAGAGAAGAACGGTCTTTTGGCTTCATTGAACTCAGTAGCTAAGTTGCCATACGAGTATGCTCTCGATGGTATCTCTAATACTCAGACCATCAGTCCAGGTGCTCTCGGTCACAACGATGAGGAGCGTGCCCAGACATTGGTAGGTGTATTGGATGGTTACTTCAACCAGGGTTCTCACCACCTGAACGTGAACGTATTCGGTATCGACAAGCTCACGGATGCGATGGAGCACCCAGAGAAGGAAGAGTACCAGAACTTCACCATCCGTGTAAGTGGTTACGCTGTTAAGTTCATCGACTTGACACGTGAGCAGCAGCTCGACGTAATCGCTCGTCAGGCTCACGAGAGACTCTAAGGAAGTGAAGAATGAAGAGGGAAGAGTGAAGAATTCTCTTGTCTCTTTGTAACATATAGATTGCCCGCTAGATTTTCTTTCCGAGGATATTTAGCGGGCAATTTAGCTTATTTAACTGCAAATTTAAACTTGGTATTGAAAAAAGTGCTATCTTTGCGGTATGAAACTAAATAATGAACAAAAGAAAGCCCTTTATGAAGAGGGTTACAAATTCTGTTTTGATGTTGTCAAGCTCATTCTTGGTGGTGTCATTTTTGCAGGAATTATGCAAGATAATATAGATAGAACTAGGTTGTATGCTTGGGGCGTTTTCTTTATGGTCTTGATAGTTGCATTAGGAATGTATTTTATAATAAAGTCTAAAAATAAAAAGAAATAATTATGGATTTAGTTGATTTTTTGGGTGTCGTCACTGCTCTTATAGTCGTTCCTGGGCTTGCTTTTATTCTTTGGGATAATTACCAAGAAAAGAAAGTCGGCGCATGAAAGGATTTGTACACAGCATAGAGAGCTTTGGTTCTGTAGATGGACCAGGCATCAGATTTTTGATCTTTCTGCAAGGTTGTCCCATGCGCTGCCAGTTCTGCCACAACCCGGATTCCTGGAAGACGGGAGTAGGTGAGGAATGGAGTGCCGATGACCTGCTGGATAAGGCAGAGCGATTCAAGAGTTATTGGGGAGACAAGGGTGGCATCACCGTGAGCGGTGGAGAAGCCCTGATGCAGATAGACTTTCTCATCGAACTTTTCGAGAAAGCCCATCAGCGTGGCATCAATACCTGTCTTGATACCTCAGCGCAACCCTTCCGAAAAGAGGGTGCTTTCTTCGATAAATTCGAGCGCCTGATGGCCGTTACCGATACTGTTCTTCTTGATATCAAGCATATCAACGATGAAGAGCATCGTAAACTCACCCGCCATTCTAATGTAAACATACTGGATTGTGCACGATATTTAAGCGAGATACACAAACCAGTATGGATTCGTCACGTCCTGATTCCAGGTATTACCGACAAGGATGAATACCTCTATCAGCTGCGTGATTTTCTCTCAACACTCTCAAACATTGAGCAAATAGATGTCTTACCTTATCATACGATGGGTATCTACAAGTATGAGAAACTAGGTATTGTCTACCCGCTTGAAGGCATAGATCCTCCTACTAGTGATCGCATTGCTCATGCAGAAGCAATCTTGCAAGAGGCACTTTAGCTTCTTGCAAGACTGCTTAGATGAGCATCTAGCGAGCTGGTGAGACGGGCTTTGATGATAGGCTTCGTGATGTAGTCGTTTACTCCAAGCTCATAGCATTCATCCACATTATCCTTGTTGCTTAACAGGGAAACCACGATGATGACCATTTCACTTTTCGAGTATTTAGAGCGTACATGGTCTATTACGTCCCACCCATTTACATGTGGCATCATCAAGTCGAGCAGTATCACGTCCGGCTTGAATGAGTCAATCAGTTCAATGGCTTCTTTTCCGCCATTTGCAGTTTTCACGTCGATGTCAAAGTCCTTTATCATTTCAGAGATAGTTTTGATATTTTCTGAAATATCATCGACGATTAGCACTTTGTTCTTTTCCATTTTTCACTGGTCTATTTTATGTAGGTTCTTTCCGATCTTGAAGATCTAGTTTCTTGGCTTGTGAATGCCGTAGATGTCGCACATGAATCCTTTATCAGTGATTAGATTGTTCATGTTGATACTGTCGAACATCTTGTGATGAGTACCGATTACCACAATCTGATACTCTTTTTCCAGAACTTTAGGATCATCTGTCACCTTGATGTTATATTCTTCTTTTACTTCCTTTGCATCTGTTGGGAATACGATGATGGATATGTGTTGTGGTGACGAGGTGAAGGGTGAAGGGTATATTTTAAATCTTATATTATATTCTTTTTTTAGGGTTTTTCCGATTTTTGACCCTAGGGTACCCTTTCATTTTTCCCTTGCCGCGCGTATATATAAAAAAGAGTTTTCAAACCTTCACCCTTCACCTTTTTATTTAACGTTTTATGTGTCAACTAGTTACGGGTGAAGGGTGGTGAAGGGTGTTTTTCGCTTTTTATAAACATATTTTAAGAATTCAGCCCATTTTTACATATTTTAAGCGTTTGTTTTTGGTTCTGAAAGAGGTGTCGTTTTTTTAGAGTCCCATTTTTCCTCTTTTCTTACCGCTGAAATCTTTGAAAAGCGTGTGGGGTAGGATATCCCGTCTTATGTTGTGTTAAACAATTATCAGATAAAAGAAGTTAACGATACCGAAAAAGGACTGATTTTTAAACAAATATTAACGCAGAAAACTTGAAGTTTCGCATATTATATTGAACTTTCGTATGTGAGGAAGTTAAGGGAAGTTAAAGAAGTTATCACTCCCTACGGTCGTTCAGTAAACTAGGAAAACAATACTGTTTCAGTGACTAACGAAGGCTATTTCAGTAAGAACAGGAGACTGTTCCAGTGAGAATAGCTTTCTGTTGCACTTTTTTTCTGCATTTTTTCTCTTGTCTTGCAACCTTTATGTATCTTCTTACGTCTAACCATCAGATTTCCGAAACAAAAAGGTATTCGGTATATCACGTATTTAGAAACATAAAAATAGAAATGATATGAAGAAATTTGGTATTTGGGCGGTGGCTGCCGCTTTGTTCTTTGCCCCAATGGGCTTGAGTTCTTGCAGTATGGGATCTTCTGCCAGTGAAATGAAGGGAAGTCTCAACTTTACGCAGGATGATTTGACCGAGAAGCCTTTCAAGGCTATCGACGTGGATGTGATTGCCAGCGTTTATTATACCCAGAACAATGGCGATGAATGCAGCGTTCGATTGGATTACTCTGCCATCAAGGATGCTGAGTTCGTACAGAAACTCAAGGAGAAACTCAAGGTGGTTTATCGTGACGGCGAGGTGAAGATCGGACTCAACGGAAAACTCAAGGTGCCTGCCGCGTGTAACTCTGAAAAGAATAGACTCAAGATTTATATCACCAGCCCCGACCTGGTGAAGATTGCACAGGAAGGCGTGGGCTCATTCTATGCCAAGACGATTAATAGCGACCGCCTGAAAATCGATAACGAGGGTGTAGGCTCTGTCAAGATTGGGAAGATTCTTGCCAACAAACTGGAGGTAACCAACGAGGGTGTTGGCTCGGTAAATATCGATGATGTGGCTGGAGATGATATGAACATTGATAACGAAGGCGTAGGCTCGGTGAAAATCTCTAAGATAGAGATGGGAAGTGTGAAACTGGATAATGAGGGCGTAGGCTCTGTTAATCTGGGAATGTTTAAGGGCGGCAGTCTGATTATCAAGAACGAGGGCGTGGGCAGTGTGAAAGCCAAGGTTGACTGCCAGAGTGTAAACGCTACATCCGAGGGTGTTGGCGGAGTTAACTTGAGCGGTGTAACCCGTCAGTACAATAAGAAAAAAGGCGGAATCGGAGGAATTTCTGATGGCGGATTGACGGTAAGAAAGTAACGTAAGTTGTTGGAAAACAAAAAATAAAGTGGTTAAGAATTAGTGCGGAAAATTTTCAAAAATTCATTTTGAAAATTTTCCGCAGCTAAGAAATTCGTAATTAGAAGTCCCACTTTACACCGAGGCAAGGGCGAACCATCCAGCCGGCATTGCTGCCGAAGTTGTGGCTGATTTCTACCTCGCTACCTACGCTCAGGTTCTCACAGCCGAAGTGCTGGCCTACATTATACCAAAGCTGTGGCTCAGTAGTGAAGACGGTGTGCTCAGCTTTGTAATCGATGTTGCCATCCTTGTCGAGCTTCGGGTCGCCATCCTTATCCAGGAAAGAACTGTGGTCCTCCCACCAGAAATCTGCGAAACCGCTAAAGTTCAATCCCTTTAATCCAAAGATGTCTTTGCATCCCCAAACAGCAGTCAACTGCATCGGCACGTTCTGGTCGGTCTTGCGGATAGTCTTGTAGAGTGCCTGGAGTGTCAAGGTGTTCTTGAAACTCTTGTCGTGCATGAAATACTCCACACCGAAGAGCCAGGCATTGTTGATAGGGTATTTCTTGGTGATACCGCCATTATACTCTACGTGGAGGCTCCAGTTCTTCATTGGGCTGTTCTGCCAGAAGTTCAATGCACGTGAAATCTCAGTATAGGTACCACCCTGTGCCACGTTTGGACTGTTGGTGTCCATCTTGTCGTAGTTGAAGTCATGGTCTACAAAGAAATAAGTGCTACCCCATTTGTCCTGCTTGAACATTTCGAGTGTGAGGGTAACAAACTTGCGGTCACTCCCGAAGTCGTAGAAAACTTGGGCGTTGGTCTGTGCTAAAGTTTTGCTCGCAGGGAGCAACGCAAGTGCCATGAGCAGTAGGCTTTTCATCTTTTTCATAAATTTTTTCTTTTCTTTATTATTTATTAAATGAAACAAAAAACTGCGGACGGAAGGCCCGCAGTTTGTAATTATATTTATCCGTAACGATTAGTATGCGAAGAGAGGGTAATCCTTCATTGTAGCATTCACCTTTTCGCGAACGCGGGCAATGACCTTCTCGTCCTCAGGAGCATTCAGAACCTCCTCGATGAGTTCGGCAATGAGATGCATCATGTCTTCCTTGGCGCCACGTGTGGTCATGGCTGCTGTACCCAGACGGATACCTGATGTCTGGAAGGCAGAACGGCTGTCGAATGGAACCATGTTCTTGTTGACTGTGATGTCGGCTGCAACCAGCGCATTCTCAGCGACTTTACCTGTAAGATCTGGATATTTGCTTCGGAGGTCTACGAGCATAGAATGGTTGTCTGTACCACCGCTCACGATACCGAATCCGCGACCGATGAGGTCATCTGCAAGTACGGCTGCATTCTTCTTTACCTGAGTAGCGTACTCCTTCCATGAAGGCTGCAGATTCTCATTGAAGGCTACTGCCTTTGCAGCGATGACGTGCTCCAGCGGACCACCCTGCTGACCTGGGAATACGGCAGAATTCAAGAGCATGCTCATCTTCTTAACCTCGCCCTTCTTGGTAGTCAAACCCCATGGATTGTCAAAATCTTTGCCCATCAGAATGATACCGCCACGAGGACCACGGAGGGTCTTGTGAGTAGTAGAAGTAACGATGTGCGCATACTTCAATGGGTTGTCGAGCAGACCGGCTGCAATCAGACCTGCAGGGTGAGCCATATCAATCATGAGGAGAGCGCCTACCTCATCGGCAATCTTGCGCATGCGGGCATAATCCCACTCGCGGCTATAAGCGCTACCACCACCGATAATCAGTTTTGGTTTGTGCTCAAGAGCCAGTTTCTCCATCTCGTCGTAGTCTACACGGCCTGTTTCCTTGTTCAGGTTGTAACCGATAGGGTTGTAGAGAATACCGGATGTATTGACGTGGCTACCATGAGAGAGGTGACCGCCGTGGTCGAGGTTCAAGCCCATGAAGGTATCACCTGGCTTCAATACGGCAAGCAGAACAGCAGCGTTAGCCTGCGCACCAGAGTGAGGCTGTACGTTGGCATACTCAGCACCGAACACTTTCTTTACACGCTCGATGGCGAGGTTCTCTACGATGTCAACTACCTGGCATCCGCCATAATAACGCTTGCCTGGCAGTCCCTCGGCATACTTGTTAGTAAGGTAAGAACCCATAGCGTTCATCACCTCGTCACTCACGAAATTCTCAGAAGCGATAAGCTCCATACCCTTCAGCTGGCGCTGATGTTCTCTTTCGATTAAGTCGAAAATCTCTTGGTCTTTTACCATTTCCCTTTACTTTTTATGGTTGATGTTTAATGAAATCGGATGCAAAAATAAGCAATATCTCTCAAACTACCAAATAAATCGTAACATTTTGAGTGATATTGCTTACTTTTTGTTATAAACTACCTGTTTTTATTACTTGCAGAGCTCTACTTTGCCCAATTGCTGCTCTTTGTCGCAGTAGTGGCAACGTACGATACCGAGCACTTTGTCTACGGTATGGAAGAGGGTCTGCATAGGCTCGTTGTTGGTGATGCACTTAGGGTTGTTGCACTTTACGATGCCCTTCAATGTATCAGGAGTCTTGACGGTCTTCTTCTCTACGATTTCGTAGTCTTTGATGATACTCAGTCCGATGTTAGGCGCAACGACAGAGAGTCGGTTGATTTCCTCATCGGTAAAATACTTGTTGGCAACCTTGATGATGCCCTTCTTGCCAATCTTCTTGCTTGGCAGGTTGTAGCCGATAGTAACAGGAGTCTCCATCTTCTCCAACTGGAGCAGATTTACTACCTGATAGGTCTTTTCGGCTGGTATATGGTCGATTACGGTACCGTTCTCGATAGCCGCAACCACTAATTGACTTTTATTATTTCCCATCTCTTTTTTTTAAAATGTTGAGTGTTGAGTGTTGAATGTTGAGTGTTGAATGTTGAGTGAGGCTTGCGCCCTTGAGGGCCATGTTAGGTGTCCGTTAGGCAACTTAACATTCAACATTCAACATTCAACATTATTCAATTATGCTTTTATCGTTCTTTACATCATCGAGCGAAATGCCGAGGCAGTGGCAGAAGATAGCCTCACGTGCATAGAGACCATTCTGAGCCTGCTGGATATAGTATGCATGTGGATCATCGTCTACATCGTAAGCAATTTCGTTCACGCGTGGCAGCGGATGCATAATCTTCATGTTCTCCTTAGCCTTGCAGAGCATGTCACGCTTCAGGATATACACGTTCTTCACGCGTTCATACTCCATCAGGTCGCTGAAACGCTCCTTCTGTACACGTGTCATGTAGAGGATGTCGGCATCTGCAATTACATCTTCGTTAAAGTCCTCGTGCTCAACATATTTGATGTTGTGCTCCTTGCAGTAGAGTTTATACTCTTCTGGCATGGCGAGTTCCTTAGGTGCGATGAAATGGAAGGTAGGATTGAAGTGGCGCATAGCTGTGATAAGTGAGTGAACGGTGCGGCCATATTTGAGGTCACCCACAAGATAGATGTTCAAGTTCTCCAGGGTTCCCTGGGTCTTGTAGATAGAGTAGAGGTCGAGCAGGCACTGTGAAGGATGCATGTGAGCGCCGTCGCCTGCATTTACGATAGGCACTGGTGCTACCTCACTGGCATACTGGGCTGCTCCCTCGATGAAATGGCGCATGGCGATTACATCGGCATAGTTGCTTACCATCAGGATGGTATCCTTGAGGGTCTCACCCTTGGTGGTACTGGATGTCTTGGCATCAGAGAAACCAATGACACGGGCGCCAAGACGGTTGGCAGCGGTTTGGAAACTGAGTTGGGTACGAGTAGATGGCTCGAAGAAAAGGGTCGCTACGACCTTTCCCTTCAACAACTCCCTGTTCGGGTGCTTTTCGAACTCTTGCGCCATTTCCAAGAGGTACATGATTTTCTCCTTGGAAAGGTCTGCAATGGTCACAAAATTATGTTTTTCCATTTGAAATTTGATTGAATGTTCTAAAATCGCCCACAAAGTTACATAAAAAATCTGATTTATGTGTGATAAGTCAAAACTTTTATGTAATTTTGCACAAATATTTAAAGAAATAGTGATGAGAAAGCGATTTATACATATTTTATGGGCTGTTTTCGGCACTGGAATACTCATGGTAATTCTTGCCTTTGTTGCCATCTGGTTTGGAATGATTGGCTACATGCCCGACATCGAGGATCTGCAGAATCCTATCAACAGATTTGCCACCCAGGTTTACTCTGCCGATGGCAAGGTGCTTGGTACGTGGAACCTGAACAAGGAGAACCGTATCGTGATTCCTTACAAGAAAATGTCACCTTATTTAATAAAGGCACTGGTGGCTACTGAGGATGAGCGATTCTATGAGCATTCAGGTATCGACTTCCGTGCCCTGGGACGTGCCATCGTCAAGCGTGGTATCCTGGGACAGACTAATGCGGGTGGTGGAAGTACCATCACGCAGCAGCTCGCCAAGCAGCTTTATTCTGAGAAGGCAGGCAGTACGATGGAACGATTGTTGCAGAAGCCGATAGAGTGGGTGATTGCGGTGAAGCTGGAACGCTATTATACCAAAGAGGAGATTCTGGCTCTCTATCTCAATTACTTCGATTTCCTGCACAATGCTGTAGGAATCAAGACGGCGGCCAATACCTATTTTAATAAGGAACCGAAGAATCTGACCCTCTGTGAGTCGGCAACGCTCATCGGACTGTGCAAGAATCCGTCGCTCTTCAATCCGGTTCGCTATCCGGAGAGAGCGAGGGAGCGCAGAAATGTAGTTCTTTCGCAGATGGTGAAGGCGGGATATCTGAGCCGGAGCGAGTATAGCCAGTATGCTGCTGAGCCGCTGACACTCAATTTCCACCGTACCGACCATAAGGATGGTTCGGCTACTTATCTGCGTGAGTTCCTTCGCCAGTATATGATGGCTAAGCGTCCGGAACGTAGTGATTATCCATCTTGGAACCGTGCCCAGTTTGTGGTGGATTCTATCCAGTGGGAGAATGATCCGCTCTATGGATGGTGCAACAAGAACTATAAGAAGGATGGTTCGCCATATAATGTATACAGTGATGGACTGAAGGTGTTTACAACTATCGATAGCCGTATACAGCAGTATGCGGAAGAGGCTATGTATCAGCATGTAGCCCGCTATCTGCAGCCTCGCTTCAGTGCAGAGATAGCCCGCAAACCAAGCTCGCCATACAGCGATAAGCTGACACCGAAACAGATTAAGAGTATACTGAACCGCAGTATCACCCAGAGTGAGCGTTATCGTACGATGAAGGCTGCGGGATATTCTGAGGATGAAATCAAGGCGGCATTCCGCAAGAAGCAGGAGATGACCGTATTTACCTATCATGGTGATATTGATACGCTGATGAGTCCGCTCGATTCTATCCGTTATTACAAGAGTTTTCTGCGTAGCGGTTTTATGAGCATGGATCCTAAGACGGGTGCTGTGAAGGCGTATGTGGGTGGATTGGATTATACTCATTTCATGTATGATATGGTGAGTCTGGGACGCCGGCAGGTGGGTTCTACCATCAAGCCATTCCTTTACAGTCTGGCGATGTCTAACGGCTTCCAGCCTTGCGATCTGGCGCCTAACCGTCAGCGGACCTATATGGTGGCAGGTCGTCCGTGGACACCTCGCAATGCCAACCATTCACGTGCCGGACAGATGGTACCGCTGAGTTGGGGATTGGCGCAGAGTAGCAACTGGGTGAGTGCTTATCTGATGAGTAAGCTCAATCCGCAGCAGTTCGTACAGATGTTGCGCGACTTCGGCATCAACAGTCCTGATATCCATGCATCCATGAGTCTCTGTCTGGGACCATGTGAGGTAAGTGTCAGCGAGATGGTGAGCGCTTATACCGTATTTGCCAACCACGGCATCCGTACTGCTCCAATGTTTGTGAGCCGTATCGAGGATAATGAAGGTAATACGATTGCTACCTTCCAGCCACGTATGAACGAGGTGATCAGTGCCGATAATGCCATGAAGATGCTCACCATGCTGATGGGCGTTGTGGATAATGGTACGGCAGGAAGACTGCGCTACCGTTATAACCTGGAAGGACAGATTGGCGCCAAGACCGGTACTACCAATAACAACAGCGACGGTTGGTTTATCGGCTTTACTCCACAACTCGTAAGTGGCTGCTGGGTAGGTGGTGAGGAGCGCGATATCCACTTCGATTCCATGAGTATGGGTCAGGGTGCTACCATGGCTTTGCCTATCTGGGCGATATTCATGAAGAAGGTTTATGCCGACCCGTCGCTGGGTATCAGTCCTGCTATCAAGTTCGATTTGCCGGAAGACTACAATCCTTGTTCCCGCAAGGCAGCCGAACAGGATGACTTTGAGGAAGTAGGAGGTGGCAGCATCGACGAAGTTTTCGAATAAAAACCAAGGCATTCGCCATTTTTGCATGTATTTATTTTAAATAGTGCAAAAATGGCGAATGTTATTTGTTTATATGCATTTTTTTTTGTATTTTTGCAGAGTTTTAGAACATGCATAGCCCGAATGATGTTTCTTCGGGTTTTTCAAAATAGAAATAAAATAAAAAATCATTATAATGAACGTTTCATACAAATGGCTTAAAGAATATGTCGATTTCGATTTGACACCACAGGAGACTGCGGACGCGTTGACCTCTTGCGGACTCGAAGTTGACGCTTTGGAAGAAGTTCAGTCTGTCAAGGGCGGACTGAAAGGTCTCTATGTTGGTAAAGTATTGACATGCGAGGAGCATCCTAACAGTGATCACCTCCATGTTACAACCGTTGACTTGGGTAAGGGCGAACCTCAGCAGATTGTCTGTGGTGCTCCTAACGTTGCTGCAGGTCAGAAGGTTATCGTGGCTGATTTGGGCTGCGTGCTTTACGATGGCGACCAGAGTTTTACCATCAAGAAGAGCAAACTCCGCGGTGTAGAGAGTTTGGGTATGATCTGTGCTGAAGATGAGATTGGTGTAGGTACCTCTCACGACGGCATCATCGTACTCCCAGAAGATGCTCCGGTAGGTCAGCCTGCTGCTGAGTATTATCACCTGGAGAGCGACTGGCTCATCGAGATTGATATCACAGCCAACCGTGCTGATGCGCTCGGTCACTGGGGTGTAGCCCGCGACCTGTATGCCTGGTTGAAGCAGAATGGCTATCAGACAAGCTTGCATCGCCCATCTTGCGATGAGTTTGTGGTAGACAACGAGGATCTTCCTATCGATGTTGAAATCCAGAATACTGAGGCTTGCAAGCGTTATGCCTGTGTAAGTATCACCGGTTGTGAGGTGAAGGAAAGTCCTAAGTGGTTGCAGGATAAGCTGAACATCATCGGCTTGCGCCCTATCAACAATATCGTGGATATCACCAACTACATCATGATGGCATACGGCCAGCCATTGCACTGCTTCGATGCAGACATGGTTACCGGTCATAAGATTGTTGTTCGTACCCAGCCAGAAGGCACCAAGTTTGTTACTCTCGATGGCGAGGAGCATACCTTGGGTGAGCACGACCTGAGCATCTGCAATGCTGAGGAGCCTATGTGTATCGCCGGTATCTTCGGCGGTAAGGGTTCTGGTACTTACGAGACAACCAAGGATGTAGTCTTGGAGAGTGCTTACTTCCATCCTACATGGATCCGCAAGAGTGCTCGCCGTCATGGTTTGAGTACAGATGCCAGCTACCGTTTTGAGCGTGGTGTAGATCCAAACGGACAGATTTATGCATTGAAGCAGGCTGCCATCCTCTGCAAGCAGTTGGCTGGCGGCAAGATTTCCATGCAGATCAAGGATGTATATCCAGAGCCAATGCAGGATTTCCCAGTTCGCCTGAACTATGAGTATGCGCATCGCCTCATCGGTAAGGAGATTGGTGCTGAAACCATCAAGAACATTGCCACATCTCTCGAGATGAAGATTGTGAAGGAGGATGCTGAGGGCATCGACCTCCTGGTTCCTGCTTATCGTGTAGACGTTCAGCGTCCTTGCGACGTAGTAGAGGATATTCTCCGTATCTACGGATATAATAATGTGGAGATTCCAACCCAGTTGAAGAGCTCCCTGACTGTTCAGGGCGATGAGGACAAGGCTTATCACAGCCAGAACCTCGTGGCAGAGCAGCTGGTAGGCGAGGGCTTCATGGAGATTCTCAACAACTCTCTGAGCAAGGCTAGCTACTATACCGACTTCGACCTCAACAAGTATCCTAACGAGACAACCGTGAAGGTGATGAACCCATTGAGTGCTGATCTCGGTGTGATGCGCCAGACGATGCTGTTCGGTGGTTTGGAGAGCGTGGTTCGCAACATCAACCATAAGAGCCAGAACCTGAAGTTCTTCGAGGTGGGTAACACCTATATATATAATAAGGAGAAATGGAGCGAGGAGAGTCCTATCAAGGCTTACTCTCAGGAGGCTCACATGTCACTCTTCATCACCGGTAAGCGCGTAGAGGGCAGTTGGGCTCATGCTGATGAGCAGAGCAATATCTACGAGCTGAAGGCTGTGGTAGAGAATATTCTCCGCCGTGTGGGTATGCCACAGAACAACGTGGTTATCAAGCACAGCGACAATAACATCTTCTCTAAGGGCGTAAGTTATGAGACCCGTGCCGGAAAGGTATTGGTAGAACTGGGTATCCTGAGCCTGAAGTTGAAGAAGGCATTCGATATTGAGCAGGATGTATTCTATGCTGATATCCACTGGGATAACCTGATGAAGGCAGTGAAGAAGGTGAACCTTACTTACACTGACATCAGCAAGTATCCTTCAGTGAGCCGCGACCTTGCATTGCTCGTAGACAAGAATGTAGAGTTCGCTCAGATTGAGCAGATTGCCCGCCAGACAGAGAAGAAACTTCTGAAGAGCGTTGTTCTCTTCGATGTTTACGAGGGTGAGCATTTGCCAGAGGGCAAGAAGAGTTATGCCGTTAACTTCATCCTGCAGGATGAGGAGAAGACTCTGAATGACAAGCAGATAGATGCTATCATGAAGAAGCTCATAGCCAACCTTACAAGCAAACTCAATGCAGAATTGAGATAATGCAGAAGGTGCTCCGTGCAGAATTAAGATAATATTATAAACAAACGATAAACATTTAAAATTTTATTCCAATGGGAAGAGCATTTGAATATCGTAAAGCTACAAAGCTGAAAAGATGGGGCCACATGGCCAAGACATTTACTAAGTTGGGTAAGCAGATTGCTATTGCTGTGAAGGCAGGCGGTCCAGAACCAGAGAACAACCCATCATTGCGTGCTATCATCGCTAACTGTAAGCGTGAGAACATGCCTAAGGATAACATCGCTCGTGCCATCAAGAACGCTTGTGGCAAGGATACCAGCGATTACAAGGAAGTAACATACGAGGGATATGGCCCTCACGGAGTGGCTGTCTTCGTTGATACTCTGACAGACAACACTACACGTACTGTTGCTGACGTTCGTTCTATTTTCAACAAGTTCAGCGGAAACTTGGGTACAACAGGTTCTCTGTCTTTCCTCTTCGACCACAAGGCTGTGTTCACATTCAAGAAGAAGGAAGGTCTGGATATGGATGAGATGATTCTCGACCTGATTGACTACGGCGTAGAAGATGAGTTTGATGAGGATGAGGAGAACAACGAAATCACAATCTACGGTGCTCCTACAAGCTTCGGCGAAATTCAGAAGCACCTGGAGGCTGAGGGTTTCGAGGTAACTGGTGCTGAGTTCACTTACATCCCTAACGATTTGAAGGATGTAACTCCTGAGGAGCGCGAAACTATCGACAAGATGGTTGAGAAGTTGGAAGAGTTTGACGATGTTCAGACTGTATATACCAACATGAAGCCAGAAATTCCTGCAGACGCAGAATAAGCATTATGTTGCAGCAAGACAAACAGGATAAGTTGCAGAAGGTAACTTATCAGACTCATGGCACCTGCTCAAAATACATCTGCATCAGTATAGATGAAGATGGAAATGTGCAGGATGCCCAGTTCATCGGAGGCTGCGATGGCAATACCAAGGGTGTTTGTGCTTTGATTAAAGGCATGAAGGCAAAGGAGGTCATCGCCCGACTGAAGGGTATCACTTGTGGCAATAAGCCTACAAGCTGTCCAGACCAGTTGGCTACAGCTTTGCAGGAAATGGGATATTAAGAGTATTTTAGGCACGGATTACTAGCTAGTAATCCGTGCCTTTTCTACTACTAGTACTCCGTGTCTTTCCTAATACTTGAAGATATCATCCAGCAACACCTCCTTCGGGTTCTTAGCCGAATGATATACGAAACGGAAGGTGAAATGCTCTTCCTTATATTTCTTCAGACCAGGGTTGTTGTCCAGGGCTTCCTTCTGAATCTTATGGAGTTTATCCTTGTTGGCATCAATCGCCTTCTTGTTATCTGCCTTGTTTCTCAAAGAGATATAGTACGTATATATCTTCTTGGTTTTATCAAATGCAGCACTGTCAGTCCTGGCGTCGTTGACGTATGGAGTAGGACAGTATTTTTCAGTATACTCCTTGGCTTCGCGAGCCGCTTTGTCCTCCAGACTTTCTGTACAAGAAACGAGCAAAGAAGCAAAAATACCGATGTAAATCAACTTTTTCTTCATGATTTTTCTACTTTTTATCTAAAAATCTCTATTATTTTCAATATTTTGTGCAAAGATACGAAAAAAAATACTATCTTTGCACTCTAAAGAGAGAAAAATTATATGGAGAATATAAATAAAATAAGAAATTTCTGCATTATTGCACATATAGACCATGGTAAAAGTACCTTGGCAGACCGACTTCTGGAGAAGACTCAGACCATCAAGATTACTGAAGGACAAATGCTTGATGATATGGATTTGGAAAGAGAACGTGGTATCACAATCAAGAGTCACGCTATCCAAATGGAATATAAGGCAAAGGATGGACAGACCTATATCCTGAATCTTATCGATACTCCGGGACACGTTGACTTCTCATACGAAGTTTCCCGTTCCATCGCTGCTTGCGAGGGAGCACTGCTGGTTGTTGACGCCACTCAAGGCGTTCAGGCACAGACCATTTCAAACCTCTATATGGCTATCGATCACGATCTGGAGATTATCCCGGTAATCAATAAGATAGATATGCCATCGGCTATGCCTGATGAGGTAGAAGACGAAATTGTAGACCTGATTGGTTGCAAGCATGAGGATATTCTCCGTGCTTCAGGTAAGACCGGTGAAGGTGTAGAAGATATACTGGAAGCTGTCGTTAATCGTGTTCCTGCTCCGGTAGGAGACGAGAAGGCACCGCTTCAGGCTTTGATTTTCGACTCTGTATTCAACTCTTTCCGCGGTATTATCGCCTATTTCAAGATAGAGAATGGCGTGATCCGTAAGGGAGATAAGGTGAAGTTCTTCAATACCGGCATGGAATATGATGCTGATGAAATCGGTGTATTGAAGATGGATATGATTCCACGCCAGGAATTGGGTACCGGTGAGGTAGGTTATATCATCTCGGGTATCAAGAATGCTACCGAGGTAAAGGTGGGTGATACCATTACCCATATCGCCCGTCCTTGTGACAAGGCGATTGCGGGTTTCCAGGAAGTGAAACCTATGGTATTTGCTGGTGTTTATCCTATCGATCCTAGCGATTACGAGAATCTGCGGGCATCGCTCGAAAAACTGCAGCTCAATGATGCTTCATTGACTTTCTCGCCAGAGAGTTCTGTGGCTTTGGGCTTCGGTTTCCGTTGCGGATTCCTCGGTTTGCTCCACATGGAAATCGTACAGGAGAGACTGGACCGTGAGTTTAATATGGATGTCATCACTACCGTACCTAACGTATCTTATATGGTATACGACAAGCAGGGCGGTGTGAAAGAAGTTCACAATCCTTCCGGATTGCCAGACCCAACGCTGATAGACCATATTGAGGAACCATATATCCGGGCAACCATCATTACGGCAACCAATTATATTGGACCTATCATGAAACTCTGTCTGGACAAACGAGGCGAACTCATCAACCAGGAATATGTGAGTGGAAACCGTGTAGAGCTCCACTTCATGTTGCCGTTGGGAGAAATCGTCATCGACTTCTATGACAAGCTGAAGAGTATCTCCAAGGGATATGCTTCGTTCGACTATCATATCGATTCATTCCGTCATTCCGACCTGGTGAAGCTCGATATCCTGTTGAATGGAGAGCCTGTAGATGCTTTGAGTACTTTGACTCACCGCGATAACTCTGTGAGCTTCGGCCGCAGAATGTGCGAGAAGTTGAAGGACCTCATACCTCGTCAGCAGTTCGATATTGCTATCCAGGCAGCTATCGGTGCCAAGATTGTGGCACGTGAGACTGTTAAGCAGGTGCGCAAGGATGTTACTGCCAAATGTTATGGTGGTGACGTAAGCCGTAAACGCAAGTTGCTTGAGAAGCAGAAGAAGGGTAAGAAGCGCATGAAGCAGATTGGTAATGTGGAAGTTCCACAGAAGGCCTTCCTTGCTGTGCTCAAACTCGACTAATGATTTAATATAAGTATAATGGAAAAGGAGGTTAAGTATTATGGCAGACTTTAAAGTAATTACCCCTAAGCGTGATATTGCGCGCGAACTGGCGCGTAAATATAGTACGATGACTTATGATGAGCTCGATGTTGTGGAAGATATCCTTGAGCCTATCAAGTATGCCAAGGGCGAGATGATCTTGCCTGAAGGTGAACAGTGCATGGGTATCTCGTACATCGAGAAGGGATTGGTGCGCCAATTTTACTTTAAGAATGGCAAGGAGGTGACCGAACATCTGGGTGTGGATCATACCATCTTTATGTGCATTGAGAGCCTCTTTAAGGAAGAGCCTACTCACCTGCAGGTGGAAGCTTTGGAGCCTACGCTGGTGTATATGCTACCGAAGAAAAAGCTGGAGGCGGCTGCTATGCGTAATGTTAATATCCAGATGCTTTATCGTAAAATATTGGAAGAGAGTTTGATTCAGTCTCAGATTCATGCCGATCTGATGCGATTTGAGTCGGCACCTAATAAATATAAGCGCCTGTGCGAAATGAGCCCACAGGTGGTTCTGCGTGCTCCGCTCACCTATATCGCAAGTTATCTGCAGATGACTCCGGAAACACTGTCCAGAATCCGCTCGAATACTTTATTATAATTTATAACTTATAAAAAATGGTGTGACTTCAAAACCGAAGTCACACCATTTTTTATTTCATAATACAGGTTCTTTCTTTACTCTGCCGTATAGAGGAATCGCTTGATGCTCTTCTTAGGAGTCTTTTCAAACTCATCTTCATGTATACGTATTTCTGATACTTTGCTGTAAGCAGGAATCATGGTGTTGAGTTCCTGGCGGTTCTGCTCCATGACATCTGCCAGTTCGTTGGTACCGAGATTCAGGGTCTGAGCTTCATCATAGTCTGGGTGAACCAGAGCAATGAGCTTGTTGCCCTTCTGTACAACCACGCTTTCCGCTACCAGAGCCAAAGAGTTGAGCTTATCCTCAATCTCCTCAGGGTAGATATTCTGACCGTTTGCGCCGAGCAGCATGTTCTTGCTGCGACCCTTGATGAAGACGTTGCCGTCACCATCCATGGTTCCGAGGTCGCCTGTATGATACCATCCGTTCTCGTCGATGGTCTGCCTGGTAGCTTCCTCATTCTTATAGTAACCCAACATTACGTTAGGACCCTTGGCAAGGATTTCGCCTGGTACATTCTCAGGATCAGGACTGTCGATGCGGACCATCATGTGAAGGGCAGCCTTACCGCAAGAGCCCGGTACGAAGTTTTTGTAATCCTCGTAGCAGATGATAGGGGCACATTCTGTTGCGCCATATCCCACGGTATATTTGAAACCTACGCTATGGAGGAAACTTTCCACTTCCTGGTTGAAGGCTGCACCACCGATAATCACCTCGTAGAAGTTGCCACCGAAGGCATTGGATACCTGGTCGCATATCTTCTCCTTCACCTTCTTGCTGATTACAGGCATGTGGAGCAGCATACGCATGCGGTTGTTCTGGATCTTAGGGAATACCTTCTTGCGGATAATCTTCTCGATAACCAGAGGAACTGCAATGATAACGGCTGGCTTGATGCGGCCGAATGCCTCGGCGATGATGGCTGGGCTAGGGATGCGGGTGAGATAGAAGACGTGGCAGCCCTTGATGAATTCGAAGATAAATTCAAACGCCATGCCGTACATGTGGGCCATCGGCAGGATACTGATGACAGAATCTCCCGACTTGATCTTCTTACCCAGTACGTCCTCTGCAAAATCTGCATTGCCCCAGAGTGCACGGTATGGAACCATTACTCCCTTGGAGAAACCGGTAGTTCCGCTGGTATAGTTGATCATAGCCAACTCATCCGGATTCTGTTCCATATAGTAGTTGACATGGTTTTTGCGGAAGTACTTAGGATACTTGATACCGAACATCTCGTTGAGGTGTTCGCGCGCATAAGTCAACTTGTCGGTACGTGAAACGACAAGTGAATAATCCGGTATATAGATGATGCCTTCAAGACCCGGCATCTTCGTTGCATCAATCTGTGTAGCTACAACATCACCCACAAAGAGCAGTTTGGCATCGCTGTGGTTTACGATGTTGTGAATCTGGTCTGGCATGAATTCATGCAGGATAGGTACGGCAATGGCACCATAGGTAAGGGTAGCAAGGAATGCTACAGCCCAGTTTGCGCTATTTCGACCGCAAAGTGCTATCTTGTCGCCCTTTACTACACCAGAGTTCTCAAACATGATGTGTAGCTTCTCAATTTTGCGTGCTACATCATGGTACTGCAAGGTTGCTCCCTTGTAGTCTGTCAGGGCATCCATATCCCAATGGTCTACGATGCTCTTTTGGATTAATGCGTTAAAGCTTGGAATCTCCATATTCTTGTTATTTAACGATTTGCTTTTTTATATTTTTCTCGTACTGAAGTCTATTAGCTGATGGGAGCAATATCTGATGCTGGATTGTCACCAGATGTTGCCGCCCCTTTAGATTGCGTTCTGATAGAGGTAACGCTTGATAGACTTCTTGGCTGTTTTTTCAAATTCCTGATCATGAAGTTTGATGCGTGACACCTTAGCAAAGCTAGGCATCTGCATGTTCAGTTCCTTACGGTTCTGCTCCATGATGTTCTCCAGGTCCTCGTCTGTAAAGCCGAGGTTGTTAACTTCTTCCATATCCGGATGCACCAGAGCCACCAGCTTGTCATCGCTCTGTATTACGATGCTCTCGTTGACCATAGCCATGGAGTTGAGCTTGTCCTCAATCTCTTCCGGATAGATGTTCTGTCCGTTAGGTCCCAGCAGCATGTTCTTGCTTCTGCCTCTTACGAAGAAATGTCCGTCGGCGTCCATCGTTGCCAGGTCGCCTGTATGGAACCATCCGTCTTTATCTATTACGGCATCTGTTGCCTCCTGGTTCTTGTAATATCCCTTCATCACATTGATGCCGCGGCAAACCAGTTCACCGGCTACGTTCTCCGGGTCATCGCTCAAAACCTTTACCTCCATGTGCTTCACGGCAACACCACAGCTTCCTGCCACATAATTGTCCTGATGGGCAAAGGTGATAAGTGGAGCAGTCTCAGTGGTACCATATCCCATTGCGATAGGGAAACCTACGCTGATGAAGAAGTTCTCTATCTCCTTGTTGAGCGGAGCACCACCCACAACAATCTCGTAAGGACGTTCGCCAAACTTTTTCAATACAAACTCGCGAACCTTCTCCTTGATGCGCTTATTGATGACAGGCATGTTCATCAGCAGTCGTGCACGGTTGGTTTGGATATGTGGGAATACTTCCTTTCTTACAATCTTGTCTACTACAAGCGGCACCGCATAGAGGATGTCTGGCTTGATTTCTGACAATGCCTCTGAGATGAGCGTTGGGCTCGGCAGACGGGTAAGGAAGAAGATATGGTTACCCAATACTATATTGAAGAGAAATTCTGTCATGAGTCCATACATGTGAGCCATCGGAAGGGTAGAAAGGATGTTGCAGTTCTTACCTATATGAGGTTTCACTGAATCGATGAGGTAGTCGAGATTACCCCAAAGTGCTCTGTATGGGAGCATCACACCTTTTGAGAAACCGGTAGTTCCACTGGTATAGTTGATCATTGCCAGTTCTTCAGGATCGTCTACGTGATACTTCACGTGTTCTGGTCTGAAATACTTAGGATATCTGTGTCCGAACATTGCATTGAGGTTCTCGCGCGCATAAGTCAGTTTCTCAGAGCGTGAGATGACAAGCGAATTGTCCGGAAGATAGATGATTCCTTCCAGCGAAGGCATCTCCTCTGGTGTTATCTCTGTAGCTACCACGTCACCAACGAACAGAAGTTTGCTTTCGCTGTGGTTCACGATGTTGTGAATCTGCTCAGGCTTAAATTCGTTCTGTATAGGTACGACAATGGCTCCGTAAGTAATAATGGCCAGGAAGGCTACTGCCCACTGGCTACTATTTCTTCCGCAGACGGCTATCTTGTCGCCCTTCTTTACATCGCTGTTTTCGAACAGGATGTGTAGCTTCTCAATCTTTCTGGCAATATCGTGATATTGGAGGGTTGTGCCCTTGTAATCGGTGAGCGCATCCAGATTCCAATTCTTGATAATGCTGTTCTCAATATACGAGTTAAAACTTGGTATTGAATTCATTGCACAATTTACAAAATTTTGTGCAAAGATAATGAAAATAGTGCACACTGCAAAATAAAATGTGCACTATTTTCAAAAACTATATAAAATAATTAGTTTTTTTCCTTTTTAGTCTACATATTGTGGTGTTATAGACTGTATTTTACTCATATCTCATTGATTTGGCTGGATGGATATGAGAAATCAGGTAGCTTGGTGCTACGAGCATGAAGATGCTTATCAGCAGCGTAGCAATGTTCAGGGCTATGATGGCAAGCCAGTTGAATTCTACCGGAACGGTACTTACATAATAGGTCTGTGCATCGAGTTTGATGATGCCTGTAAAGTACTGGAGGGTAAGAATGCCGAGGGCGATGATGTTGCCCAGAAGCATACCCTTGCCGATGATGAAGACGGCAAACCACAGGAAGGTATGGCGGATGGTCTTGTTGCGGGCACCCAATGCCTTCATCACGCCAATCATGGAGGTGCGTTCCAGAATGATGATGAGCAGACCGCTGATCATGGTGACACCGGCTACTATCAGCATCAGACCGAGAATAATCCAGACATTCAGATCCATCAGGCTCAGCCATTGGAAGATGTTTGGATTCAGGTCCTTGATGGTAGAACTGCTGTAGGTTTCTCCATAGTGATCTACCGTGCGGTTCACCTTATTAATAATATAATCTTCAGTCTCGTTGAGCTTGTTGAAGTCGTTAACGGTCAGTTCTGCACCGCTCGCCTGGTCTTCTTCCCATCCGTTCAGCTTCACGGCAGTATAGAGGTCGGTGTATACCATTACCTCATCATACTTCTTCAGGTTGGTCTGATAGATACCCTTGATGGTGAAGCGGCGCATACGCACTGCGTTGTCATCAAAGAAGTAGGCAAAGATGCGTTCTCCCGTCTTCAGCTTCAGCTTATCAGCCATCAGCTGTGAGATGAGAATCTGGTTATGGCTCGCTTTGTCATCAAACTTAGGGATGCTGCCTTCGATCATGTTCTGATGGATGAAGGTAGAATCGAAATCAGGTCCTACACCTTTGAACATGACGCCCAGGAAATCGCTGTCCGTCTTCAGGATTCCCTCTTTCATGGCAAATTTCTGCACATGTTTTACGCCAGGTATCTTTTTCAGTACGTTGACCATCGAGTCGTTCATGACCACCGGATACTGGTTTTGCTGCTGCAGCGTCATGAAGTCGGCCACCTGTATATGGCTTCCGAATCCTATCACCTTGTCGCGTATGGTATGCTTGAATCCGAGCACTACGCATACCGACATAATCATAATGGCGAGTCCGATAGCAACACCTGCAGTGGCTATATGAATAGCAGGGCGAGAAACTTTACGTTTATCGCCCTGATCGCTATATAATCTCTTTGCTATAAATAGAGGAAAATTCATCTTTTGTAATGTTGAATGTTGAGTGTTGAGTGTTGAGTGTTGAATGTTGATTGTTGAATGTTGAGTGTTGAATGTTGATAGTTAATTTAATCTTTGTGTCCGTTAGGCAACTCAACATTCAACACTCAACATTCAACATTGTTATAGTCCTTCGTCTTCCACTCTTCCCGGATAAGCCTCAAGTGCCTTACCCAGAACCACCAGGGCACGCTCCAGATCGTGTTTCTTCAAGACGTAAGCTACACGAACCTGATTGTGGCCGGCTCCCGGAGTCGTATAGAAACCAGAGGCTGGAGCCATCATGATGGTTTCGCCCTCATAGTTGAATTCCTCCAGACACCAGCGGCAGAACTTTTCAGAATCATCGATAGGCAGTTTGGCTACGGTATAGAAGGCTCCCATAGGAATAGGAGAGTATACGCCCGGAATACGGTTCAAGCCGTCTATCAGGCACTTACGGCGCTCTACATACTCATCGTATACATCGCGGTAGTACTCTTCAGGAGCATCCAGAGAAGCTTCGGCTACAATCTGACCGATCAATGGAGGAGAGAGACGGGCCTGGCAGAACTTCATCACCGCCTTGCGGATTTCTGCATTCTTGGTGATGAGGGCACCCACACGGATACCACACTCACTGTAACGCTTCGAAACAGAATCGATGAGAACCGTGTTCTGCTCGATGCCTTCCAGGTGCATCGCACTGATATAAGGACTGCCGGTATAGATATACTCACGGTAAACCTCATCAGAGAAAAGATAGAGGTCGTACTTCTTCACCAGGTCACGAATCTGATTCATCTCTCTGCGGGTATAGAGATAGCCCGTAGGGTTGTTAGGGTTGCAGATCAGAATGGCACGGGTGCGCTCATTGATCAGCTCCTCAAACTTCTCCACCTTAGGCAGGGAGAAACCTTCTTCTATCGTTGTAGCGATGGTACGGATCTTGGCACCCGCCGAGATGGCAAACGCCATATAGTTAGCGTAAGCAGGTTCTGGTACGATAATCTCGTCGCCAGGGTTGAGGCAGCTCATGAAAGAGAAGAGTACAGCCTCAGAACCTCCCGATGTAATGATGATATCATCGGCAGTTACGTTGATGTTGAATTTCTTATAGTAATCTACAAGCTTCTCGCGATAGCTGAGATAGCCCTGACTTGGAGAATACTCCAAGACCGTGCGGTCTATATGCTTCAGGGCATCTAGGCCACATTGAGGAGTTGGAAGGTCAGGCTGACCGATGTTGAGGTGATATACCTTTACTCCACGTTTTTTTGCTGCGGCAGCCAGAGGAGCCAACTTTCTGATAGGTGACTCTGGCATTTCAAGACCGCGTACAGATATTTCTGGCATCTTAAAATATTGTTTCTTTCTATTAATTATCCGTGTCGAAAATTGAATTCTATGACCTTCTGGTCTTTTCAATTTACGCTAATCGGCTGCAAAGATAAGAAAATTAGATGAGAATTGAGAATAACTTTCGGTTAAATTTTATTTTTTGATTAAAAACTCTTTAAATATGTCGCTCTTTGCTTTCTTTTTTATAACTTTGCACTTAATTTCAAGAATTGTTATAAGATTATACGAATTAATTAAAATAAGTAAGAAGAAAAATATGAGAAGTAGAACAAGTACATGGTTTGAGACCAAAGTGAAATATCAGAAGACAATGGAGGATGGTTCAGAAAAGGTTGTTTCTGAAGCATACGTAGTAGATGCTTTGAGCTTTACCGAGGCTGAGAGCGCCATCATCGATGAGATGTCGGTTTATGTAAGCGGCGAGTTGAAGGTGAGCGGTATCGGTAAGGCTTGCTACGGCGAAATCTTCTTCAGCGATGTGGATGATGATGATAAGTGGTATAAGGCTAAACTCCAGTTCATCACAATTGATGAGAAGAGTGAGAAGGAGAAGCGCAGCAATGTTACCTATCTTGTTCAGGCTAAGTCTCTCGCCCGTGCCCTCCGTTATATTGATGAGGTGATGGGCAAGACCATGATAGATTATGATGTAGTTGGTTTGAACGAAACCAAACTGATGGATGTATTCGAGCACCATGCTCCTAACGAGAAGAAAGAGGAGAAGAATGATGTGCCTGAATACGAGGAGAAATAAATTAATGTTGAGTGTTGAATGTTGAATGTTGAGTTGCCTAACGGGACACAAAGGTTAATTCAACACTCAACATTCAACACTCAACACTCAACATTCAACATTTAACATTCAAGATATGGACTATGATGTAAAAGGAAATCTCCATGAGGTGCTGGGCAGCTTGCCTGCCGGTGTCCGTCTCGTTGCCATCAGCAAGTTCCATCCCAACGAGTATATCGAGGAGGCTTATGCTGAAGGACAGCGTATCTTCGGCGAGAGTCATGAGCAGGAACTCGCCAAGAAGGTGGCTTCGCTGCCTGAGGACATCGAGTGGCATTTCATCGGTCATCTGCAGACCAATAAGGTGAAGTATATCGCACCTTATATCTCGATGATTGAATCGGTAGACAGTCTGAAACTTCTCAAGGAGATTGAGAAACAGGCTGCCAAGCACAATCGTGTGGTGAAGGTTCTTCTGGAACTTCATCTGGCAGAGGAAGATACCAAATCGGGTCTTTCTCTTGATGCTTGCCGCGAACTCCTTGAGGCAGGCGAATGGCGGGAGATGAAGCATGTGCAGATTTGTGGCATCATGATGATGGCATCTAATACAGACGATGAGCAGCAGATTGCTCAGGAGTTTGATGAGGCTGCCCGGTTCTTTGATGAGATAAAGGCCAGATATTTTGCCGATGATGATGCTTTCTGCGAGCGTAGCTGGGGTATGAGTCACGATTATCATATTGCCGTCAAGCACGGCAGCACGATGGTTCGTGTAGGTACCACCATCTTCGGTCCTAGAATATATTAAAATAATAAGAGGGTGTGTCATTAAACATGACACACCCTCATTGTTTATATAGTTAGTATATTATCTTCTGTCCCTTGTTGGTGATGTAAATCTTGCCCTTTTGTGGAACGGAAACCTTTCTGCCTTCCAGATCAAAATAGGCTGTCGGTCTGTCTTTACCGATGATGACCGAAGAGATTCCGGTAGGAGAGAAGTTCTTGAGATAATCGAAGGTAACCAGACCGGTTGCTTCATCTTTTGTGATGTTGTAGAGCGGATGACTCGTATCAACACTGTTGTTCAGGGTGATACTGGTCAGACTGTTCACCTCGTACTCTGTAGCAGAGCCCGCTTTGTAGGTCGGGAACGGGTCGTTCTGAAGACTCGTTATAATATCATTGTCGCTGACAGTTCTATTATAGCTGTTGTATACCATGCCGTCTGCAGGAACAATCATTACCCTTGGCTTACCTAGCGTATTGTTGGGATTATCCCCCAGATTAACCGAAGTCTTGTCATCGTAGTCGATGCGCCATACCAGCATTCCGTAACCCAGCGCCTCCTTGTACCATCCCTCGTTTCTGATATTCTGCAGCAGCAGGTATTCGCCCTGGCTGTTGGCTATAATCTTGTATGCATCCGATGCCTTGTCGTAAGGTTCCAGCTTGAGCTGCTGCGCCTCGGTATCCGAAAGGAGGGTAGGCTGTTTCCATCCTACGATGCTCTTCTCCCATGGTGAATAAGGGATGGGCTGGTAGCCGTTAGCCTGATAACTGCCCATATCCATGACGTCCCAATATTCAGGACTCTGGTTGTGCTCTGTGATTTCGTTGGTCGGATAGATGTCTGGCAAACCGAGGGTATGCGAAAATTCATGGCAGAAGAGACCGATACCATTGATGTAGTATTTACCGTCTTGGGTATCTGCAGGCTTATTGTTCAGCTCGTTGTTGATGCCGAACCGGGATACTGTTTTCCCGTCATAGGTTCCCACTCCTACGGTACCCGATTTCGGCCAGAGGCAATCGCTTGAATTACCTGAGATGCTTTCAGAATAGCCGGCATAGATTACATATACGAGGTCTACATATCCGTCGCCGTCGCTGTCGTAATCGGCAAGGTTAACCTTGGTGTTTACCTGCTGGCAGGCTTCCTTAATCATCTGAGGAAAGTTGGTGTCACTGCCGTCTCCACTTCCGTTCTTGCCGTAATAAGCTGAATTCTTGCTTACCGTAACAGGACCCATTACATCAAACTGTGGTATAAACTGGTTATCGCTCATGTCAGCGAAATACTGCTGTACGCTGCCGTAGTTCTGGCAGTAAGTCTCGTTGGTGATAAACACTTCTTTATCAGCCTCAGGCATAGCTTCTCCCTTTTTCCCGTTGAGGTAATGGTTGAATGTAGCAACCGGATCCTTACTCTTGAACTTCACATCCTGAAACTGTACTAGGAGTACCAATGCCTTCGGACTTCCCTTATGAGGGAAATAGCTTGGGTTCACGGTTCCTATTTCTGATGCTCTTGTAAGATTCTCTGAAGAGAAAGCACGGGTCTTTCGGGTGTTCAACTCTTCAGCAGTTATCTTTTCGTATTTTCCGTCTTGGGTTTCCCGCAGGGGCGTACCGTCCAGCAGCATGTAGTAGTGGAAGGTTTCGTCGCCATGCAGGGTAGCACATGCTACGGTTCCATCAGCCAGCATAATCTTGGCGATGCCCGGTTTAGCCTTTACGGCATAGAGATTGGCGATGCCCAGAAAGGCGAGCGCCAGAGAGATGATAGTCTTCTTCATAAACAGTTAGGGTAGATGGGGATTATTTATAAAAGTATTGCCCTTTCTTCTGAGTCTGGTGACCAAACTCGATGGCGTGATGCGGACAATGGTGATAGCAGGTAAAGCAGGTGAGGCAATCCTTGTGATGCAGCCATTCCGGATATTCTCCATGACCGCCCTTGATATCGCCTACAGGACAGACGTTGGCACAGATGCCACACTTCACGCACTTGTCTTTCTCCACATGAAACCGCTTGTCGGTGATGAGCACCTTCTCAAAGAATCCGCCCACAACCTTGGTGAAGAACCAGGGAATAGGACCTTTTACCAGACGGTTCACGCCCTCTTTCCTGTCGAATATCTCTTCGCAGATAACCGCCAGTTCCTGTGCCGATTTCGATTTCTTACGAACTTCGCGCTCCTTCGGATCAACATCCATGAAAGGAAGTCCTACATAAGATTCCGGCATGATGAGCGAGTAGGAAGCAGAAACCTCCGTGATGCCCAATGCCTGAAGCGATGCATTCAGCGCAATCGTATCGTTGAGGTTTTCGATGGTGAGTCCGATGCTGTCGCCTGCAGTACAGACGCAATAGGCGAAAGGATGCTTCCTGAACGTCTCCTTGTCTTCAGCTGTCGCATCAGGAGTTTCTCTCCGTATCTTCATCTTCCTGATAAACTCCCTTACAAGGCGTGGAACTCTCCAACCATGTACGGGGAAAACGAATCCGAGCCGTTCATTCTCTTTCAGAATAAACGGCTCGGCTATATTGTGGCTTGAATCATCCGCCCGCATATAAGGGGCGATAGGAATCAAGTCTTCGTGTGTAGCCGCTGCCAGTCTGGCTGCTGCCCACTTGGTATTTCCTGTTCCTGAGAAATAGAAAATCATGCTTACTTTTAAATATGTATTGAGCTAGATTATTTCTTTTCTGTCATAACACCTTCTATATAGAGACGTGACATTTCTACATTGCCGTTAGAACGGACGGTGATGCTCTTCTTGAAATGACCAGGGAACATGCCCTTGCCGTTATAGGTAACACTAATCTGTCCCTTCTCGCCTGGAGCGATAGGCTTCTTGGTATAAGAAGGTATGGTACAGCCGCAGCTGGCAATAGCCTGGTTGATAATCAAAGGCTTGTTGCCCACATTGGTGAAGGTAAAGGTAGCCTTCTGTACCGGGTTTGACTCTTCGAACGAACCGAAGTTGTGTATCAGTTTGTCGAACTTAATCTCTGCCTGAGCAGATGCAGTAGCTACAAGAGCCACCAACATAGTGAGTGTCAATATGATTCTTTTCATCTTCATATCCTTTCTTCTTTTTTATATTTTCTCTTTAATTTGTTTCTTATTTTTATATAATTCGATGCAAAAATACATATAAAGTTTAGTATTACGTTACTTTTTTACATTATTTAACCGAACTTTCGCAAGTTTTGTCCCACACGCCCTGAAAGGGCAGAAGCTCCTAGCCCAGGGCATCGCCCTGGGTATAATGGCAGTCAACAATGCGCCCTGTAAGGGCAAAAGCTTTAAAATACCGGGCAATAAACAAAGCTTTTGCCCTTTCTAACGCTTTCTGAAATAAAGGAGACAAAAAAATCCCCCAACCTTAATCACTTAAGATTGGGGGAGAGAGTAGAAAAAAAAAGTATGAACAATATCAGCTGAATAGAGGGCTAAATGTGGAAATTGATTTCATTCAGCCAAGCCTGAACGCTGAAGCAGGGACAGGACTTGTGGACGTTCGGGAGATCACGATGACCTAAGATCTCGGCTTCGGGATAGTCTACGCACAGACTCGTCAGGAGATTCTGGAGTGACTGCTTCTGAGCCTTCGTACGGGTATCTGCCGGATTGCCGTCGGCGTCGAGACCGCCCTCGTAACAGATGCCGATACTGTGTGCATTGAAATGGCGGGCGTGGGCGCCGATTTCTGACTCGGGACGTCCGGGGTAGATGACACCGTCTTTCGTGATGTAATAGTGATAACCGATGCCGTGGAAACCGCGGGCTAAATGACAGGCTTCGAGCTTTTCGAAGGTGAAGTCCTGGGTGACGCGGGTGGCAGAACAGTGAATGACAATAAGTGAGATTTTTCTTGTGTTTTTCATAGTGCTGAATCTTTAAAGGGTTGATACTACTGGCAGCTCTGCACACAAAAGGCAGAGGCTACGGCGGTGAGAACGGTAATGACGAAATTCAGAATTTTCTTGAGTGTTTCTCTTTTCATTTTCATTTGATTTAAGGTTAATAAATGGATTGGGGGCTCGGATTTCCTATATCCGGGCGATACTGGAGAAGAAAGGCTGACAGGATGAGCAGATGGGCTTGATAGCGCGTGTTTCAATGATGCTTGCTATATTGATGAATAGCCGGGGGTGCTATAGCCGAATCCCGGACTGCATCCTGCCTAAAACCTTCTTTCTTCATCTACTGGCGAGGGGGTTACTCCAGGCCGTCGCTACCATCGGAGCCGCTGCTCTCGGTGTTGCCTGATCCGCCAGTCTGTGTTGAGTCGCCACCCTGGTTTGTGCCGCCACCCTGGGTGGTATCGCCTGTATTATCCTTACCGCCGTCAGGTGGAGTAACATCTCCTGTTACGGCTGTGGCCTTCTTCAGGGATGCATCGAGGTTCAGACTGTTTGCCTTGAACTCACCGGTGCCACGGGCACGAAGCTTCAGTCCGGCAATGTTCTTAGTGATGCTGAACTCCTTCTCGGAGGCAGCACCTTCCTTGTTCTTGATGCCGATGCTGAAAATGGCGAGGTCGGGAATCTTCACGGCGATACCCTGCAGTACCAGTTCTCTTACGCAGCTCACCATGTCGGTGAGCATACCCTTGATGGCTCCCTTTGAGAACGGGGTGTTGTGACTTTCCATGTGCTCTGCGAGTTCATCAAGACCATAGGTCTGGGTGATTACAGGGTAGGCGAAAAACTTGCCGTAAGCGGCGCTCAACTTCTCGTTGACATACTTCTTCAATGTGTACAGAATCATAGTGTCTTCATTTTAAGGTTAATAAATTGTGTTTGTGTAGTAGGGGGCGCTGCGCATTGCCTCTTGGTGGTATGAGATGTTATCTCTGAACCACAATGCAAAGATACGAAATCGGTGAGGGGTCAACTCACAGTTGCTCATACTTGCTCATGTTTTATCATACTTTTTCATAGATTCTTTTAGAATTGTTGCGATTTTCTTGTTTATCTCAGAAAAAATGATTAGCTTTGCAAAATATATTATTGAGTTTAAATAAACATGGGCAATGATTACAAAGATTAGGTTACAAAATTGGAAGAGCTTTAAGGACTCTACTATATATATCGATTCTTTGGGTATCCTTATCGGAACCAATGCTAGTGGTAAGTCAAATGTGTTAGATGCGTTTGCCTTCCTCCGTGCCGTGGGGGAAGGTAAGAGCCTTCTTGATGCCATTCAGACTGTTAGAGGCGGGGAAGATTGGATTATCCGTAGAGGTGAGGATTCTTTCTGTATTGAGATAGAAATAGAAATTGAAGAAAGTTCCTATCTTCTTGATTTGAGGGTGGTTAAGCGAAATTCAGTTTTTAGTTTTGGACCTTGTGAAATTCATCGTTTGGGTATAGAAGACGATGATGCCGTTCCTGGCAAGTTTATTGATTCTGCTCGCAACATGACATGGAAAACGTATGATGTTCCAATACTTCTGGATTTTTGGGCAAAGATATATGCTACTTTTAGAAATATCATCATTCTTGATCCTGTTCCTGCTAAGATGCGTGATTACTGCAAGATTTCCAAAGAGCTGAAGTCTGATGGTAGTAATGTAGCAGGTGTTTTATGTGCGTTGTCTCCAGAGGAAAAGAAGAAGGTGGAAGCACTGGTGTCCAGCTATGTTCGGCCACTTCCTGAACGTGATATAAATAAGGTTATATCTGAGCCTGTTGGTCTGATTAAGTCAGATGCCATGCTTTATTGTTATGAGGATTGGAATCCTGAACAGCCTGTTGATGCAAGAGGTATGAGTGATGGAACGCTTCGTTTTATTGCGATTGTCGTAGCTCTTTTGACGGTTGCACCTCATAGCTTACTGCTTATCGAAGAGGTGGATAATGGCTTGCATCCTTCTCGTGCCAAGGAGTTGGTTGATATGTTGAAGGATTTGTCACGACAGCGCCAGGTTGATGTGCTCTGTACGACGCATAATCCTGTTTTGTTGGATGAGTTGGGAAATAAGATGATTCCGTTTATCAGCTATGTTACCCGTGATGAGCATGGCGATAGCCATGTCAATCTCTTGGAAGAAAAAGAGAATCTTGCCAAATTGATGGCTTCTGGAACAATAGGTAGAATGATGGTTAATGATAAGATATAATGAGAAAGGTATTGGTGATAGATACGAGTGTACTTTGTGTTTGGCTCAAAGTACCTGGCAAGGAAACTTGTGGCCCAAGCAATGCCTTGGTTTCATACAAGATGGTCTCTGAGAAAATAGAGGAAGAAAAGAAGAAAGGTACAACCTTTATTCTGCCTCTAGCAACAATTATTGAGACAGGAAATCATATTGCTCATTCTTCGGGCGATAGAAAGTCATTAGGTGAAGATTTTGCTCAAATCATGATCGATTCAGCTGATGAGAAATCACCATGGGCTGCATTTACGGAACAAAGCAGTTTGTGGAATCCTGAAAACTTAAAAAAGTTGGCAGAGAAGTGGAAGGCTACCGTTATAGGAGGGCAAGCTTTAGGCGATGCTTCTATCGTTGAAGTCGTAAAATATTATACTGATTTAGGATATCAGGTTGAAATCTTTACTGGTGATGAAGGATTGAAAGCTTATGAGCCTACGGTTGAAATCCCTAGGAGAAGAAGAAAATGACTCAAGCTTTGCAAGTCCGCTAGGCGTTAGGGAGATACGCAAGTCCGCAGGAACGCCTAACGGACCCTAACGCCATGCAGGGCATACTGAGAAAGTGCAACGGAGCGTTGCACTTTTGCCTGGTCACATAATATGCTGTTATGACACAAATGAATTGAACAAGGAAACAACTACCGAGAAAATCTCGGTAGTTCAACAGGAAGGTGAGAGAGGGGCGACGCAACACGTAGTTCTACAACCTCGATGCAATCTGCCGATGATAAGAATTGAAAGCCAAAGGGGGATGAGGTGACCTCAAATCACCCCATCTTCCATTTACTAGTCTATGTATGATGTAACTGAACTTTCGCAAGTTTTACCCCACACGCCCTGGGCTAGGAGCTTTTGGGCCTTCAGCCCGTACTTGAACCACATGCGAAAGTTCAGTGAGATACATTTCGATATGGGCATAAGTTTAACTTGCCTGTAACTTGACGAAGATATCAATGTCACGTTTACGAATAATGACAAGGCGCAGGAATTTGTCATCACGGTTTGGAGAGAAGAAAGTAACCAAGTCTAGGGGGAAAGTAACCAAGTCGGTAACCAAGTCGAACAAAAATGTAACGAAGTCGAGGAAAAAAGTAACCAAGTCGAAGACCATAACACTGGACTTAGACACTCTGACACCGACCATGACACTCGACTTAGACACTCTGGCACCGACTTAGACACTTCTGAGAACGACTTAGACACTCAACTTAGACACTCTGACACTCCAAAAGTGTCATTGTCTAATAAGCAAAGGGATATAGTCAATTTCTGTTCAGTTCCTCGAACCACCGCAGAGATCATGGAACGCCTTGGTTTATCCAATAATGATGCCACCGTATACAATAGCAAGGCGAAATTTACCGTAAAGGAATTGTAGAAACCCTGAGTAGAAAATGAAATAGTAAAGAATTCCCAATCCATATGGGAGACACTAGAGTCTGGTAAAGTTATATTAATCGTAGTTCTCAATCAAAAACGCTTGGGCTATATGCTATCTTTTGGATAAGCATATAGCCCCTTTTTCCTATTGTATGATGTCTTCAGGTAGAAGTATCTTAGCTTCTTCGTTATTATATTCCATCATGTTATGCTTTATTATTATCTTTCACAAAGATAATCTTTCTGAACGATAATTCCAAATATTTGAGTAACAATTAGTTGCCTGTTATTGTTATTTAATTATTAATCGGAATCATTAAGTAGTATTTGCATGTTCTTTACTGGATTTAAGGTTGCTTTTCATCGATTTTCTTCATCGGATTACGCGGAGTTATCCGATGAAAAATCTGCGGAATCTGCGTGACTTTAAATCCAAGCCAAGAATCTGTGTGAATCTGTGAAATCTGTGGGACAAGGTGGAAGACTTAGTCTTGACTTGCGTGCGGAATTTCCTCAGAGTGAGGGATTTTCCAGGACCAACTTGTATGATATCAAACGGTGGTTTGCGTTCTATTCAAGTCAAATAGAATTTGTCCACCAGGCTGGTGGACAATTTTCCACTTTTCACTTGTTTGCTACTGCGAATGTCGGCTGTACGATATAAAGAAGGGTCTATACGCCACCCGTTCATCGTGTCATATAGACCCTTTTTCTGTTGTTTTATGGTGTTGCTATTTTCATCTCCGTATCAACGCTTAGTTTGCACAAATTACTCATTGCATAGAGTGGAATTACATCTACATGGCGAATGGCATCCTGGGATTCTTTATCAACATACTCAAACTCTCCGAAATTCTCTAGGGATGTACGAACAGCATGATGAAGAGCCTTCTTTCTCATGAATAGCCATAAGCTTTGCATGCTACCCCTGGTAGTGGCTTTCACTTCTATCGGTAAAACCATACCATCCTTGGCTTCCAGAAAATCAATCTCAGCATTGGTCCCTCTTGACAAATTCTGCCAATAATACATTTCTGCCTTCTGGAAACAGTCGTGGTTCTTGACGAGTTCCAAACCAGCAAACATTTCTGATGCAGCACCTTTATTGACGAAATCAACATCCGAAGCTAAAAGTACATTGGCAGCAGGAGTACCCAACATGGTTTGCATCAGTCCCAAATCCAAGAAAAGATATTTCCTGTAGCTGTCATTCTCTTCAGCTCCAAGTGGAACGCCATTTCCATCACTATGGGTCACCGGCTTTATGAGTCCTGCCAAGGTCAATAAATGAAGTGCGTCTTTGATAACCGAAGAAAGAACATCATCGGCCACCTGCCTATAGACAAACTTACTGCCAGCCTGCAAAGCTACGGAACGCAAAACCTTTCTCAATAAAGCCGGAGATACACGCGACTTGTACTTGGCAAAATCATCCTGATAGGTATCCAGAATATCATTATGGACATGAGCGCATTCTATGTAACTGTTAGTCTCTATCCATTCTGTAACTGCGGCAGGCATACCACCCACCAGATAGAAAGTCTTCAACTGGTCCACCAGTTCCTACTTGTCTGGCTCCACGTATCAGCAGCGGTTTTCTTCTTTGAGAAGCCTTCCACTCCAGGAGTTTTTTATCTATAATTCGCTTGTAATATGTCATTTTGTATAATTTATTGATTTACAGTGCAAAGATACAACTTTTATCCAAAAGTCAAGGCAAACAATAGTTAATTTTATCCAAAAGTCAAGGCTAAAATAATGGCTTTTTATCCAAAAGTCAAGGCTAAGAGCCTAAAACTGCCGTCATCAAGAATCTGTCGCCAAAATCGTGATGCAGCATTCTCGCTTGAGGCGGATTGCAAATCCGCAAGGAAATAGGTCGAGCCTTTTTTGACGTCGGATTGCAAATCCGCCGGAACGCCTAGCGGGGGTGCGTTTCTTCTTTACGTCTGGTGTAGGAAACAGGGTTATGGCTCACCGAGGAAGTAGAGGATGTAGGAGACTTGCATCGGGGTGAACTCCTTGCAGTTCTTGCCGTAACCGGTGGCGGCGAGCTTCTGGAGAAGGTCGGGGATGCGCTGGATCCATCGCATCAGGTGAGCACTGGCTACTGCTGGAGTAGCATCGGGAAAATATAGAAGAGCTAGCTCTTGCTTGGTATAACTTCTTAAATCCATAGTTTTGTTTGATTTTTATGAGGGTTATGAATGAGTTGCGGTTCATAAGCTACTGACTTTTTCATCGTAAGTCTCTGACTTTTGAACCATAAGTCTCTGACTTTTGCACCGTAAGTCTTTGGTTTCCGTTTCGGAAGTAACTGGCTTTGCTATGACACATGACACTTATGACAGTGAATTCTGAAGATTTGCTCTCGCGCGGGCAGGCAGGAAAAATCAGGCCGAAAGTTCCTGCCTGCCCGCGTGCGAGGCGAAAAGTTGAAAAACTAGTGTCATAAGTGTCATAGTGTCATAATCTGACCAGTGGGAACCGATGGCTTGGGAACGGCTAGAACGGGGCATCATCATCGGATTGCGGCGAGTTGATGCAGAGGGATACCTGGTATGCCTTGATTTCCTCGGCAGTACGTATAATCGCCCTGTAACCACGGTTGTAGGTGGTGCGCATCTTTTCGAATCCGAGATCATTGAAAGCTCTGCCCAACTTGGTGCTGCTCAGCTTCTGGGAGATGTTGCAACTGATGATCTGCATCGCTCTGGCTATGGACACGAACTCCCCTGTCTCCGCCTCCGTTGGCTTTCGGAAGTAGAGATCCACAAGTTCCTGTTCTAGTCTGGGCGCCTCAAAAGCGCGGTTGTGCCGGTTCTGCTTTTCTATCTCCTCATCGGTGAACCAGTAGCGGAAATCACTCTTGTAGAGGGCGTAAGCCTGGGCGTAGATGCCTTCGTAATTGAACGGATGCTCACGGGGCGAGAGGATGCTCTCTATCTCGTAGGGCAGCCAGCGACGGTTACCGGTAGGGTCGCTCAAAAACTCGGGATTGTTGCCCGTGCCGCAGAAGGTGTTGATATGCTTGCGCTGCTCGGCATAATGACCGTATGCCGCCCTTTCGTTGGTATACTGCATCGTTACCACAGCCTTCAGCTGGTTCAGTTCCGATGGACTCATCGTGTCGAGCTCTTCATAACAGATGAGTGCATACTGCGAAAGGGCGATGATATCATCCTTCGTCATGCGCCTGGCATTCGCCTTTGTATAGAAGTATTGCTTCAGTTCCGGCGGCAGGAGATAGTTGAACCAGGTGGTCTTGTAGGCGCCCTGTTTGCCGATGAACACCAGGATGACATTGTTTACGGCACCTTCGTCTATCCATCCTGCTATCATCGCCACGAGCCATTTCCTGAGGGCTTCACTGAAGGGCATCACGGGGTCTCCCTTCATCTTTACCGTGGCAGCGAGTTCGGCTATATAGTCCTTGTCGCCTTCCTGCCAGGGTGGGAGATTCTCCAGATAATCGGTGAAGGGATTGTAGGGCGGGGTATAGTCGCTCTCGATGACATTGATCATGTCGCTCTTGCTCACCCTTGCGGTTAGCGACATGTTGCTCCATAGCGTATTCAGATCGCGGTCCTGGAGGATTCGCCATTTCTCCTTCTGATACTCGTAGCGCAGGGTGATGAGGTTGAAGCGGAGTTTGATATGCCCGTCGAGGAAGTCTTTGATTTCATCTACGGTGGCATAGGGAATCTTTCCGGTTTCTGCCCTCGCCTTCTGTGGGTGAGAGGTGTTGTCGTAGCACGATTTGAACACCTGTTCTACGTCGTTGTATTCGGGAAACTGTCTGATAGCCCACTGGGTGGCTTCTTTCCTGTCGTACCGTTTCTTTGCCATCATGTAGCCCACCCGCATCACATACTGGTTGTGGTTGCCGGGTTCGTACCTGATTTTTTCGCTTTCCAGCTTGGGTTTGACGATCTGCTCGTAGTAGTCGGCGATGCGTTCCTGTTTCTTTTTCTTCTGGGCGGTCTTGAGCGTAGCGGAATGGAAATGGCTGATTTCCTCGGCGCTGAAGGCTGTGGCTTCAGGATTGAAATAGACTTCGGGGTCGTAGGCGAGTCCGCTGAGCCTTGTGATGTTCTTGCAGAGCGGATCGCTTTCCTTGCCGATGAGATGCGCGTAGTAGTCGTTTCCCATGGCGAAGGCGGCGGGATAATCATCGCCTTCGTAGCGGTAGATGACGCGCAGTCCGTTGCCGCTCATGGTAACGTAGCAGAGCAGGGTGTGGGCATCGTGGCAGATTCTCTCTTTGAGCGAGCGCAGGGTGCCGTCATCCGGTTTTTCTGTGATGTGGTCGAAGTCGACCAGTGACAGATGTGTGAGGCTCCGGATGTTGTCCTTGCCCTTTCCGCCTTCGAAGATGCAGGCTACGGCGAAGAGGGGTGCATCGTGCTTGTACGACTTATCCCCCGTTTTCCGGTAAGACTCGGTGAAAAACCTGAGTTTCTCATCTTCCTTCATGAAGGTTACCAGGCCTTCCAACTGGCCAGGTGAAGGAATCTTGCTGGCCATGTTAATGAATGTACTGATGTTCATAATCTCCTAAAAATATTATATTGTTTATACAATATATGTATCGGTTATTCGTTTCCTTATAGGTAAGCAGATTGTTGAATCTGTAATACATGGTGCAAAGATAATAAAAAGAAAATAAAAAAGAGTTCCCGTAGTGGGAACTTGTAAATAAATATATTCAATATTTTAAAATTTTTTAAGATGAAAATTGAAAAATTTAATGCAGACAACAGCCGTTTCGGTGTTGTTCTGAGTGAAGTGATGAAGAACCATCATGTATCTGGTTCTGATCTGATGTTTTATGCTGAGATGCATAAGGAAAACATTTTTGCAATCTAAAAGGGTAAGGGCGATTATCGGCTCAGTGTTTATGTAAGGATTGTTTCTGCTCTTCGGTACTTTATCGAAGACTCGGAAGAATACGCCCGAGTGAAGCAACGCCTTATCGAAGCAGCCTTCGATGATAGTTACTTTTTTAACAAATAATACTTTTGAATTGGATTTTTAAATTAAAAAGTGGAATCCGGCGGTTGTCGGATTCCACTGATATCGTATTTTTTTCGACGTTTCGCAAGTTTATCGCCACACGCCCTGATACTTCAATTTAACGCAAGAACTTTCCGGTAAGGCTTGCCTTGCAGGCAGCTACTTCTTCCGGAGTTCCGGCTACAACGAGATTGCCGCCCTTGTCGCCGCCTTCCGGACCGAGGTCGATGATATAGTCGGCACACTTGATGACATCCAGATTGTGCTCTATCACTACCAGCGAATGGCCCCTTTCTATCAGGGCATTGAAGGCATGGAGCAGGCGCTTGATGTCGTGGAAGTGAAGACCCGTGGTAGGCTCGTCGAAGATGAAGAGCGTAGGCTCCTGTTCTTCCTTACCTATGAAGAAGGCGAGCTTTACACGCTGATTCTCACCACCCGAAAGCGAACTTGAGTTCTGACCGAGCTTGATATAACCCAGACCCACATCCTGAAGCGGTTTCAGGCGGTTTACGATGATGCGGCAGTTGTCGAAGTCGCCCTCATTGCGCTGCAGCTTTTCATCGCTGAAGAACTCAATGGCCTCATTTACCGTCATGTTCAGCACATCATTGACGTCTTTTCCGCCATAGCGAACCTCCAGGATATCGTGCTTGAAACGCTTGCCCTTACAAGCCTCGCAGGTCAGCGTGAGGTCTGCCATAAACTGCATCTCGATGGTAACATATCCCGCACCCTTACATTCCTCGCATCTTCCGCCTTCGGTATTGAAAGAGAAATACTGCGGCGTGAATCCCATCTGCTTAGCCAGTGGCTGGTTGGCAAAGAGGGCACGTATTGCATCGTATGCCTTCAGATAAGTGGCAGGGTTGCTGCGGGTACTCTTTCCGATAGGGTTCTGGTCAACAAACTCTACATGATGGATGCTCTTCCAGTCGCCTTCCATCGATGTATATTCGCCTGGGGCATCTGCTACGAGGTCCAGACGGCGACGCATGGCAGGATAGAGGATTCCCTTGATGAGCGAACTCTTGCCTGAGCCTGATACACCGGTTACGCAGGTGAATACGTTGAGCGGTATCTTAACGTCGATGCCGCGCAGATTGTTCATCCGGGCTCCCTTGATTTCGATATACTGGTTCCAGGCACGGTGGCTCGTTGGCACCTTTATCTCCTCGTTGTGGGTAAGGTACTTGATGGTATAACTCTCCGGATATTCAGCCAGCAGCTTTTCCTGTTCAGCCTTGTCGGTGGTTGAATATTCTGATGACGGACCGGCGTAGACCACTCTTCCGCCCAGTCTGCCGGCATCAGGACCGATATCGATGAGATAGTCGGCTGCCCGCATAATCTCTTCGTCGTGTTCTACCACAACCACCGTATTGCCCAGTTGCTGCAGTTCTTTCAGCACCTTAATCAGTCGGGCGGTATCGCGGCTATGGAGTCCGATACTAGGTTCGTCGAGGATATATACGCTACCCACGAGCGATGAGCCCAGGTTGGTGGTCAGGTTGATGCGCTGACTCTCACCGCCGGAGAGGGTGTTGGAGAGTCGGTTGAGCGTAAGATACCCCAGACCAACATCCAGGAGGAACTGCAGGCGGTGGGTGATTTCGGTGAGCAGACGCTTGCTGATTTCCTTCTCATGCTCAGAGAGTTCCAGTTTCCTGAACCATTCGCTCAGGTTCACAATCGACATCTCAACCAGTTCGGTGATACTCTTTCCGCCAATCTTCACATAGTTGGCTTCCTTCTTGAGTCGGGTACCATGGCAGTCAGGACAAATCGTCTTTCCACGGAATCGGCTCAGCATCACGCGGTATTGTATCTTGTACTGGTTCTCCTTTACCATTCTGAAGAACTCATCGATGCTCACCCTTTCCTGCTGTTTACGTTTCTTCTCGCCAGGCAGACCGTGCCACAGCCAGTCCTTCTGCTGCTGAGTCAGTTCGAAATAAGGCTTGAAGATAGGGAAGTCGTATTCAGCTGCTCTGCGGATGAATTCCTTGAGCCACATACCCATCTTTTCGCCTCGCCAGCAAACCACACATCCGTCATATACGCTCATCGAAGTGTTCGGGATGACGAGTTTCTCATCGATGCCTATTATGCTGCCGAAACCTTCACAGGTAGGGCAGGCTCCGAGAGGAGAGTTGAAGGCAAACATATTGTCGGTAGGCTCTTCAAACTGCATGCCGTCGGCTTCGAACCGGGTAGAGAAGTCGTAGCAGATGTTGCTTGGCAGGAAGACGAGGCGGCAGGCTCCATCTCCCTCATAGAAGGCAGTTTCGGCAGAATCCATCAGTCGGCTGATATCATCCTTCTCATCGCTTACCGAAGCACGGTCGATGACCAGGAAGATTTCTTCATCCTTCTGCTGCATTCTCTTTCTCAGTTTATCGCCGCTTACTTCCAGCAGTTCCTTGTCAGCCTGCTCCATGAAGTCTTCGATGCGTACGAATTCACCTTTTATATATATACGCGCGTAACCTTCCTGGTTGTACATCTCCAGCTGTTTGCCCAGACTGCGCCCTTCGATGACGTGGATAGGGGCGAGGATGACAAACCTGGTACCCTGGGAATACTGTCGGGTGCAGGCGAGTACATCTTCGGTAGTATGGCGTTTCACCTCCTGTCCGCTGATAGGCGAATAGGTTTTTCCGATGCGTGCGTAGAGCAGTCGCAGGTATTCGTAGATTTCGGTATTGGTGCCCACGGTAGATCGTGGGTTGCGCGAAATCACTTTCTGTTCGATGGCGATGGCAGGTGGCAATCCCTTGATGAAATCACATTCCGGTTTGCTCATACGTCCCAGAAACTGGCGAGCGTACGAAGAGAGCGACTCCACATAGCGGCGCTGGCCCTCAGCATATAAGGTATCAAAAGCCAACGATGATTTTCCCGATCCGGAGACACCCGTAATGGCAACAAACTTGCCCTGAGGTATCTTCACATCGATATTCTTGAGGTTGTTGGCTCTTGCCCCTTTTATTTCTATATATTTATCTTTCCCCATTTTTTTACCTTTTTACCTTTTTACTTTTTTACCCTTATTCATGGTGGTAAGGTTCACCTTTTATAATAGTACATGCGCGATAGAGCGCCTCGGTAAAGATAAGGCGCACCATCTGATGCGAGAAGGTCATCTTGGAGAGGGAGATCTTCTCGTTGGCGCGGTCGTAGACAGCCTGTGAAAAGCCGTAAGGACCGCCGATGACAAAGACGAGCCTTCTTGCTGTGGTCTGCTTGCGCTCTATCCATTTGGCAAACTCGATGCTTCGGAATTCCTGTCCATGTTCATCCATCAGCACCACGGTATCTGAAGGCTGGAGGAGTTTCAGAATCAGTTCTCCTTCCCGTTCCTTCTGCTGCTGTTCGCTGAGACTCTTGGTGTTCTTGAGCTCAGGAATGGTTGTTATGTTGAAAGGCATATAATGGGTGATGCGCTCGGCATAATCCTTAATGCCCGCAATGAAATGCTTGTTTACGGTCTTTCCGACCAGAATGAGTTCTGTCTTCATTTTGTTGGCGTTTTCTTCCTATACACTTTCATGTTTACTCTTCGCTTCGTCCCTGTAATATCCTGTTCCTATTCTTTTCGGATTCTTCGGGAACCAGCCTTTCTCGCAGCGTTGTCTCTGTTCGAAGAGTTCACCGATGCTCCAAAGGCATGAAGCACCTACTACGCCCAGTATGGCAGAGAAGAGCACGTTGGCAACCAGGAAGGCAGCTCCGATGCAGATGATGCCTGCAACGAGGAAAACCCACCAATAGCGGGTGCCCGTATAATATTCCGTCTTCATGACGATAGGGTGAAAGATACCTATTATTAAAAAGGTGGATACGGCGATGATGACGCCCGTGTAATATACTTCCATATTCTATTGTTTTATATTTTGTTCATTCAACTTTTGTTATCTTACCAATACAATATTGCTAAATATTAGCCTTATTCTATTTTCAATTCCATTTCAAAGTGCAAAAATACAAAAAAAACTTCATTCTTGCTTGGTTTATCAAAATTTTTATATAACTTTGTACGCAAATAGAGAAATTATGCATTGTTTTCGTGCACATCATTCTCGATAAGAATTAATTAATTACAAAATAGAATCAAACTATGGCTAATAACGCAGAATTGATCAAGCAGTGTGAAGAAAGAGCACAGCAGTGGCTCACACCTGCTTTTGACGAAGAAACTCGTAAAGAAGTAAAAGCAATGCTCGACGCAGAGGACAAGTCAGCCCTCGTTGATGCATTCTATCAGAACTTGGAGTTCGGTACTGGTGGTTTGCGCGGTATCATGGGCGCAGGTACCAACCGCATGAACAAGTATATCGTTGGTATGGCTACACAGGGCTTTGCTAACTACATCCTCAAGGCTTTCCCAGGTGAGGAGAACCTTTCAGTAGTGGTAGGTCACGACTGCCGTAACAACTCCCGTCTCTTCGCTGAGACCGTAGCTGCCATCTTCTCTGCCAATGGCATCAAGGCTTATCTCTTCGAGAGCCTCCGTCCTACACCAGAGATTTCTTTCGCTATCCGTGAGCTCGGTGCCAAGGCTGGTGTCAACGTAACAGCTTCTCACAACCCTAAGGAGTACAATGGTTACAAGGCTTACTGGAGCGACGGTGCTCAGGTTCTGGCTCCACACGATACAGGTATCATCGAGGAGGTAAATAAGGTTACTATCGACCAGGTGAAGTTTGAGGCTAACTGGGATAAGATCAAGATTATCGGTGGTGAGATGGATTACGACTACATGACAGCCGTTCACTCTGCTATGATTGACCAGGATGTCATCAACCGTCAGAAAGACCTCAACATCGTTTATTCTGCTATGCATGGTACAGGTCGTGTCATCGTTCCTCTCTGTCTGCGTTCTTGGGGCTTCCAGAACATCAATGTAGTTCCTGAGCAGATGGTAGTAGATGGTAACTTCCCAACAGTGGTTTCTCCTAACCCAGAGAATGCAGAGGCTATGACCCTCGGTATGAAGCTCGGTACCAAGTTGAACGCTGACCTCGTGGTAGCTACTGACCCAGATGCTGACCGCCTGGCTATCGTTTGCCGCGACGACAAGGGTGAGTGGATGATTATCAATGGTAACCAGACAGCCATGATGTTCTGCTACTACATCATCGAGAACAAGAAGAAGTTGGGCAAGTTGAAGCCAACAGACTTCCTCGTAAAGACCATCGTAACAACAGAGGTTATCGCTGAGATTGCCAAGAAGAACAACGTAGAGTTGCGCGACTGCTACACTGGTTTCAAGTGGATTGCACGCGAGATTGCTATCTCTGAGGGCAAGCAGCAGTACATCGGTGGTGGTGAGGAGAGCTTCGGTTTCTTGCCATACGATAAGGTACGCGATAAGGATGCTCCTGCATCTATCTGTCTGATTTGCGAGATTGCAGCATGGGCTAAGGATCAGGGCAAGACTCTCTACGACCTCCTGATGCAGATTTATGCAGAGTATGGCTTCAGCAAGGAGTTCACTGTAAACGTAGTTCGCCCAGGTAAGACCGGTGCTGACGAGATTAAGCAGATGATGGCAGACTTCCGTGCCAACCCTCCACAGGAGTTGGGTGGCAGCAAGGTGGTAACCTGGAAGGACTACCAGTCTTTGGAGGTTAAGCATGCTGACGGCAGCGTAGAGAAGCTCGATATGCCTGCTACAAGCAATGTACTCCAGTGGTTCTGCGACGACAACACCAAGGTAAGTGTCCGTCCATCAGGTACAGAGCCTAAGATTAAGTTCTATATTGAGGTAAAGGATCCTTCATTCAAGTGCGCTGGCTGCTACAACCGCTGCACAGCTGCTGCGATGGATAAGATCGAGGCTATCAAGAAGAGCCTGAAGTTGGATTAATTTCATAGGAAATCATATCATGGCGCTCCGGTAATTATTGCCGGAGCGCTTTTCTTTTCAGTAGCCGTTTATTTTTCTCGAAATAAGGTAGCAAGTTACCCTCATTATCATGTTTTTACAGAAAAAAAGCAAAAAGACTTGCATATTTTCTGATTTTTATTTACCTTTGCACCCATATTACAAAATTATAACATATAATTATACTCTTATGGGAGGCATTTTCGGAACTATTTCCAAGAAAAGCTGTGTCGCTGATCTCTTTTACGGCACAGATTACAACTCACATCTCGGCACACGCCGGGGCGGTTTGGCAACCTACAGTAGTGAGAAGGGCTTCGTGCGCTCTATCCACAATCTGGAAAGTTCATACTTCAGAACGAAGTTTGAACCTACACTCAACAAGTTTGAAGGAGCTACATCGGGCATCGGCGTGATTAGCGATACAGATGCCCAGCCACTCATCATGAACTCTCATCTTGGCCGCTTTGCCATTTGCACTGTAGCTAAGATAGTAAACAAGGAAGAACTTACTCAGCTTCTGCTCGAAAAGAACATGCACTTTGCAGAGATGTCTTCGGGTAGTACCAATCCAACTGAGTTGGTGGCTCTGCTTATTATTCAGGGTAAAACCTTCAGAGAAGGTATCGAAAACGTTTTCCATCACATCAAAGGTTCCTGCACCATGATGATCCTTACCGAGGATGGCATTATCTGTGCGCGTGACAGTTGGGGACGTACTCCAATCATCATCGGCAAGAAGGAAGGTGCCTATGCGGCTTCCAGCGAAACCACCTCGTTCCCTAACCTTGATTATGAAACAGCATATGAGGTAGGACCAGGCGAAATCGTGAAGATTAAAGCTGATGGCATGGAGCAGATTCGTCCTGCTAACAAGAAGATGCAGGTTTGCTCTTTCCTCTGGGTTTACTACGGATTCCCTACATCTACCTACGAGGGCAAGAATGTAGAGGAGGCGCGTTTCACCAACGGCTTTAATCTCGCCAAGACCGATGATGTGGAGGTAGACTGCTGCAGCGGTATTCCTGATTCAGGTACGGGTATGGCGATGGGTTATGCTGCCGGCAAGGGTGTGCCTTACCAGCGCTGTATTGCCAAGTATACTCCTACATGGCCTCGTAGCTTTACTCCTAGCAACCAGAGCATGCGTTCACTGGTAGCCAAGATGAAGCTGATTCCTAACAAGGCGATGCTGAAGGGCAAGCGAGTATTGTTCTGCGATGACAGTATTGTGCGTGGTACCCAGCTTCGCGACAACGTGAAGGTGCTTTTCGACCAGGCTGGCTTGAAGGAGTGCCACATGCGTATTGCGTGTCCTCCATTGGTATACGGTTGTCCGTTCATCAACTTCACTTCTTCCAAGAGTGATATGGAGCTGATTACCCGTCGTATCATCGAGAAGTTTGAGGGCGATGCCAACAAGAATCTTGAGAAATACGCTACCACCGGTACTCCTGAGTATCAGAGAATGGTAGATGAGATTGCCAACCAGTTGGGCTTGACTTCCCTGAAGTTCAACACCATCGAGCAGCTGGTAGAGGCTATCGGTCTTCCAAAGTGCCAGGTATGTACCCATTGCTTTGATGGCAGCAGTGCATATACTCTGAATGAGTTTGCTGATGAAGACTAAAATAAGAATATAAGTTCTTGATAGATAAGAAGATAGGTCTAGCGACCCCGCAAAACGCGGTGTAGCTAGACCTATTTTTATATTATTTCTCGGCAAAATCTTCTTTTGCATAAAATGTGTTATTTTGCATAGAACGTAAACTTGTTCTTGTAATCTCTGTTCACGCAGACGGTTGCCTTGCGCTGGGAGAGATTGTATACCACCGACCACTGGGTATGGCTCGTTGGATTGCCTGGAGTTTCTGCCTGACTCACACCATTGAGCAGATTCATGGCTCCTTCCTCTGACAACTGGTTACTGTTCTGCTTGATGACGAATTCCATCATGTCGTATCGGGTCTTGCCGTGGTTCGAGAGTTTTGGACCTTTATCTGAACATGCCATGGTTTCAGATACATAGAAGTTGCTGGCATAGCGCTTTTCTATCACCTCGCGGGTGTTTGGCAATACGCCAGGATATTTGAAATGAGTCTTTCCGTCTTCACCCGTATATTCATCGTCGATGTAAATCTTGCTTTGGTGATCCTTGTCATATACGAATTCTACGATGGCATAACGGCCCGTGGCATCTGCCATGTAGAAATGATAGTTGCCGTCATTATCCGGTATCCAGAGGTCATATCCGTCCAGAATCTTGAGAGCTTCATCTACCGTTCTTGCATGATCCAGCATCATGCGTAAGGCCAGGGTTGTAGTCAGTTTCTTGCCCGTGCTTGCCTGCTGGGTTGGCTTGCCGTCAAGATGAAGAACGGATACGGCAAAGCCTGCCTCGTTCATGCCGTCCATCAGAAGATATGGGAATGCCATGATATAGGAAAGGTCTTGCGTCTTATGTTTCTCAAACTGTTCCTTGTTATATAGAATGTAATGCCAGAGATCCTGCCGGTAACCTATCCAGTAGGCATCCACCATGCTGATGGATTTCAGTCCACCTTCTGGAGCCGTGCGAACCAGGGCTGCTGCAATCGGTTCATTATCGTGAGAGTAGTCAAAGTTGCGCCCCATCAGATAATCACCAGTATCTGGTGTCGTAACAGCAAAGGCACTGCAGCCGGCATCCAGCTTGACTCTTGCCTTGAGCCAGGATGGTGTTTTGTCGCAGAGGGTTTTCAATACGGCACCAATCAGTTGGGTGTTGTCGGTAAGATTATAGCCTGATATGGTAGAGAGTTTGTAATCCTCCGTATAGTCAAGATAGAAGAATCTTCCGTCTTTCAAGTCCTGGATGGACCGGACCATCTCCAGTTTCTTGGCATCGGTCAGCAGACTGGCTGGTACGTCCTGATAGTGTGCCTGATAGTTTACTTCTTCATGGTCATCATCGCTGCATGAAGATAGCAGAAACATACAGAATGTGATGCTGAAACTTAAGCATAAAAACAGAAACCATTGTATGTGCTTACTGTTGAAAGTGATATTCTTTTTCATACGTAATTAGTATTAAATGATTGATAAATGATTTGAATTTTCAAATGCAAAAGTAATGGAAAACCACTCTCGGTAGGGAGAAAAGTACACTGAAAAATGCTGATTTTTCTGGAATTATAAAAAAATATCCCTCAAAATACATCAAAACCAATCTTTTTTATTATTTTTGCAAGAAGAAAAAGCGATTCGTCTGTCTGTGCAAAATGATTCGTCAGTCAGGGCAAACCAGCCTCATCTGTCAATACGAAATAATTTATCTATCCATTATGAATATGAAAGAAAAGAACGCAAAGAAATCTAAGATACATCAGTTAGAATTCTCTTTCCTGAAGAGAGAATCTAATTACTTGGACCGCCAACGTCAAGCTATCCTTGTGTGTTTCTCCGTGATGCTCTCTTTGGGCATCCTGTCAAATATCCTAGGCTTTTCTGGAGCCTTTGATCCGTTTTTTACCGTGTCTAACATCGTTTTTCTGATTGTCGTGTTATCCTCCTTCCTGGCTTATCTCTTCGGGAAAATCCCAATGGTGAGGGCAATCGTTTGTATCGCTATCGCCACCCAGTGCTTTATCGGAGCTGATATCCTCTACAGTGCCTTTATGCCTACGCTGAAAGATAACAGAATGGTGATTCTCATCAATATGCTTATCCTTTCAGGCAACATGTTTTTCTCGCTGGCGGCTTATCAGGCGCGTCTCACACGCTGGCTGGTGGGAATAGCTTTTGGGGTTTATATATTGAGTGTGATTGTAACGGGGGATGAATCGCTCATGGATTATTTCTTCATGATGATGCTCATATTGCTTTTTATCAGCGTGCTGAGTCTGGCTGTTGCCAGAAACGGTGAGTATCTTGTCAATGCGAACAGAACGTTGCAGCGTGATGAGGAAGAACTGCTCCAGGTGCTGAAGATAAACAAAAAGCAGATTAAGGCATACGTGGCTCTGGCGAAGGAAAGGCATGATGTTAAACTTACCGCGCATTTGCTGGATCTTCTGGGTGAGGCTTCGCAGAAGAATGTCATAGACAATGTGATGCAATATCTCCAGACCCGCGAATTGAGCAAACAGAACATAGAACGCGTCTTTCCCGAGTTGAGTGCCTCTGAACAGGAAATCTGTTACCTTATCCTGCAGAACAGAAAGCTGAGTGAGATTTGCACGCTGCTCAACAAGTCGGAATCGAACATCACTACCCAGCGGGCCAACATCAGAAAGAAGTTGGGAATGGGCTCTGCTGATAACCTGAAGAAGGTTCTGGAGAAGCGCATAGCTGAAAGCCAGTAGGCCGATGAGGCTGATACTGAACCATATCCTGTTATTTTCGGAAATTTTGAACATATTGTGATAAGATGTGAATAGTCTTTTATCACCGAAAAGCCGTACCTTTGCACCCAGATAATAAATGAAACGTAAATCAATAGAAATCATTAAGAAGAAATGAAGAAAATAATCATCTTATGTTTCGCGCTCGGAGCTTTCCATACACTTGGAGCACAGGAGACGCTTACGCTCAGCCAGTGCCTGCAGATGGCTGTGGATAACAACCTGTCGCTCCAGAGCAGCCGAAACGAAATAGCTAAGGGAAAGTACGCTATCAGCGAAAATCAGGCTAAACTCTATCCGCAGATCAATGCGGTGGCACAGCTCAACGACAACTTTACGCCGCCTGTTTCGGTTACCGATGGCTCGGCTTACGGCAAGCCTTATAATGTAACCAAGACGTTGCAGTATAATGCTTCGGCAGGAGTGCAGTTGCAGATGCCGCTGTATAACCAGATGATTCTTACCGCCATCGACATCACCAAGATTGCCGATAAGCTCAACCAACTCTCTTATGAGAAGGCACGTGAAGACCTCATCGTGCAGACTGCCAAGATGTATTACATGGCGCAGAACACATCTGAGCAGATTCGTCTGACGGATGACAACATCAAGCGACTGGTAGAACTCAGAAACATCACCCAGGCATTCTATGACAACCAGATGAGTCTGGAGGTAGATCTGAAGCGAGTGAATCTCAATATCGAGAACCTCACCGTGCAGCGCGATAACGCCATCGCCATGCTCGAACAGCAGTATACCATGCTCAAGTATGTGATAGATTATCCTGCCGAGAAGGAGATGAAGGTGACTGCCGTAGATCCGGGAAAGATAGAGATGGTGAAGGCTGACGGACTGGATACGGGACTCTACGAACTCCAGTTGCTGGAACAGAAGAAACTGCTCACCCAGAAGCAGACCAAACTAGCCAAGGACGGTTATCTGCCATCGCTCTCGCTGACCGGAAATCTGATGTATTCTGCCTTTACCGATAGGATTGATCACTGGATTCATTCGGGCGAGTCAAACCACTGGTATGGTTCCAACGGTCTGGGCATCCAGCTGCGAGTGCCTGTATTCGATGGTTTTGAAAAGCGTTCTAAAATCAGAAAAGCGAAGATAGAGGAAGAGAATGCACGCATCGGTTACGAGGACGCACTGAAGGGACTGCAGGCAAACTATATGAATGCGGTGAGCGAGGTGAACAACAGTCAGCGCAACTACAAGAAGCAGTTTGATAATTATACCATGGCGCAGGATGTTTACAACGTAACAGCCGACCAGTATAAGGAGGGTGTGGCTTCGATGACAGCGGTGCTGCAGGACGAGATGCGCATGAGCGAGGCTATGAACAATTATCTCACAGCCTACTATCGCTACAAGGTTGCCAATCTCTCGCTGCTCAAGTTGACTGGACAGCTCAACCAGATTTCGGTTGCTAAATAACAGAGAAGAATAAATCATTAAAAAATAAAATATAAACAGGAAAACGGGATGTAAAAAACTTTACTTCATATTCCCAGATTCCAAATTACAATAAAACTATGGAACAGAACGAAAATAAAAATGTAGAAACTGCAGAGGCTACACAGGTATCTCACGAAGAAACCATGAAGAAACTGAAGAAGCAGCGCGTAAGACAGATTATCGCCAGTCTGATAGGTGTTGCTATCCTGGCTTTCGGACTTTGGAAAATCGTATGCCTCTTCCTCGATTATAACTCTAACGAAACGAGCAATGATGCTCAGATAGAGCAATATATCTCACCGGTTAATCTCCGTGCATCCGGCTATATCGCCAAGGTATGCTTCAGAGAACATCAGGAAGTACACAAGGGAGATACCCTCCTTGTGCTCGACGACCGGGAGTATCGTATCCGTCTGATGGAGGCTGAAGCTGCCCTCAAGGATGCCAAGGCAGGAGCCAATGTCATCAACGCTACAGAGCAGACCACCGAGACTTCAGCTTCTATCTATCAGGCATCTATCGATGAAATAAATGTACGACTTGCCAAACTTGCCAAGGACTGCGAACGCTATCGCAACCTGGTAGAAAAGAAGGCGGCTACTCCTATCCAGCTCGAACAGCTGGAGGTAGAATATGCAGCCACCAAGAAGAAACTCGAAGGGGTAAAGAAACAGCAGGCTGCTGCCTATAAGGGAGTAAACGAGGTAACTACCCGCAAGCAGAATGTGGCTGCCTCCATCGAGCGTGCCGAGGCTGCCGTAGAGATGGCAAAACTGAATCTCTCTTACTGTGTGGTTGTGGCCCCTTGTGATGGTAAACTGGGTCGCCGCTCTATCGAGGAGGGACAGATGGTAAATGCAGGAACCACCATTACCTACATCATTCCAACCAACAACAAATGGGTGATTGCCAACTATAAGGAAACCCAGATAGAGAATCTCTATGTAGGACAGAAGGTGCGTATGACCGTAGATGCCATCAGTAACAAGGAGTTTGAGGGTATGGTGACCGCCATTTCTGGTGCTACCGGTTCGAAATATTCGCTGGTACCTACAGACAATTCGGCTGGCAACTTTGTCAAGATTCAGCAGCGTGTGCCTGTAAGAATCGATTTCAACAACCTCAGCAAAGAGGATAATGAGCATCTTGCTGCCGGCATGATGGTGGTTGTCAAGGCTGAGAGAAAGTAAAAAACAGCTAGATGGAAATGAAGTAATATATGGAAGAAGAATATAAGAATTATCCGTTTTATGATTGGGTGCCCAAACCGCTCGGCATCATCTTCATGATCATCCTCTTCGTGCCGATGATTACGATGAGTGGTGTCTATTCTGCCAACAGCGGCGAGATGATGAGCGGGCTCGGCATCCAGTCGGAATACATCGCCTTTGCGGGCTTCTGCACCTCTATAGGAATGGCGGCTTTCTCGCCGTTCTTCTATGAACTGGTGTGCATCCGTAGAGAGAAGATGATGTGCATCGTGGGCTTCTCCATTCTCTTTATCCTCAGTTTCGTGTGTGCCCAGACCGACTCGCTGTTCATACTCGGACTGTGCAGTCTGCTGATGGGTTTTGTCCGCCAGACGCTGCTGATGGCGCACCTCTTCGTGCTCATCAGATATGGTTTCGGAATAGAGGCTACGAGGAATATCACGCCGGGATGCGAGCCTACTACCGAGGAAGCATGGGATGCGGTAGATTCGGAGAAGATGGTTTCGCAGCCGGTCATCTATCTCTTCTTCATGATTATCGGACAGTTGGGAACCTGGCTTACGGCATGGCTTGCCTATGCCTATGAATGGCAGTATGTTTATCATTTCATGATGGCATTCATGCTGGCGGGCATCATCATCGTGTTCTTTACCATGCCTTATCATAAGTATCCGATGCCTAAGTTTCCGATAACGATGTCGAAGTTTGGCAATGTTACGGTGTTCAGTATCATGCTCTGTTCGTTTGCTTATGTCATGGTTTTCGGCAAGACACTTGACTGGTTTGATGATCCAACCATCCGTTTCTCTTCGGTGGTCTGTCTTATCTTTACTGCTCTGTTCATCTATCTGGAGAAGACGAGGCGTTCACCTTATTTCATCATGGAGGTGTTCCAGCTCAGGGTCATCAACTACGGTATCCTGCTCTTCTTCCTGCTGATGGTCTGCAATTCGAGTGCCATGTTTGTCAATGTGTTCACCAATGTGAGCATGAAGATAGACAACTGGCAGAACGCCACCTTGGGCAACTGGGTGATGGTGGGCTATACCGTGGGACTGATATTCGCAGTCATCGCCCGAGCCAAGAATGTTCACCTGAAGTGGATGTACTGTCTGGGCTTCCTCTTTATCGGAGCCTATGCGCTGTACATGTATTTCGAGGTACAGAACGATGGCATGTATGAGCGTATGAAATGGCCTATCATCATCCGTTCTACGGGAATGATGCTGCTCTATTCGCTCATCTCCACGATAGCCAACCAGCGCATGCCTTACCGCTTCATGTCAACCTGGGTTTGCATCATGCTTACCGTTCGTATGGTCATTGCCCCTTGCATCGGCTCTGCGCTCTATACCAATGTGCTTCAGCACAGACAGCAGTATTATGTAACCCGCTTTGCTCAGGATTACGACCGCACGAACATCGAGACGGCGAAGACTTACGACCAGACGGTGAGAGGCATGCAATATCAGGGCAAGAGTGTAACCGAGGCGCAGAATATGGCTGCCATGAGTACGAAGGGAAAGGTACAGGTACAGGCCACACTGGTGAGTATCAAGGAGATGGCAGGCTGGACCTTCTACGGCTGTCTGCTGTGTGCCGGACTGATGCTCGTTCTCCCTTGGCGCAAGCGCAATATCGGGGAACTGACGCGCGAATATCTGCTGAAGAATGTAGATGTGAAATCCTTGGGAAGAAGGTAGGGGAGTGCTAAAATATCATAAAAGATACAGGCTGCTCATCTGATGAATGGATATTTTTGTTATCTTCGCAGTTAAATCTGAAGATAACAGACCCATATTCATCATGAAAATAACAGATAATATCATCATATATGAGGCTCATGAGTTTCCTCAGCTGTTGATGCAGCCTTTCTACTCCGACTATGTCGGAATCGTAATCTGTCATCAGGGGATGTTCCGTTTCTGCGTAGACGGAACATCCTTTGTTGCATCTGAGGGTGAAACCGTTTTCCTCTCCAAAGGAGTGATGTTTCATGTGCAGGAAACGGGCAAGAACCTTAAATATACCCTTCTTTTTTACCGTGCTGAACAGATTCGTCACATGTTGGGCAATACCGTGGTTACCATGCGTCTTTATGCTACGATTTATCCCAAGCCCTGTCATGTCAGGACGACGGGTTATGAGGATATGCTCACTTCTTATGCCCTGATGCTGAGGAAACTGGAGCTGGAAAAAGAGAAGAGTGGTGAACTGGATGCCTATTGTGTGCATGAGCAGAAACTGTTGCTGATGGCTGTTACGTATCGGTTGTGCAGCATCTTCTCGGCATCGTTCAAGGCTGCCGGCAAGGAGATGGAACGGAAGATTGCCATCTTTGAGTCGCTGGTGCTGCTGATAGAGAAGAATTATATGCGTGAGCGCAGTGTGGCTTTCTATGCAGACGAACTCTGTCTTACACCGAAATATCTGTCGGTACTGGTCAAGTCAGTTTGCGGTCAGACGGTCCAGCAGTTGCTTTTCAAGGCGATGATCCGTCGCAGTATCTATCTGATGAAGAACACCACGAAGACGATACAGCAGATAGCCAATGAACTCAGTTTTCCTAATGCTTCAGCCTTCGGAACCTTCTTCAAGAAACATACCGGTCTGTCGCCTAAGCATTACCGCAATTGGGAAGAGGGGAATGAACCGCCTTCTTTCAAATAAAGATTTCATCCTATACCTATAAAATAAAAAAGGGACAGAGGATTTGTGCTGTCCCCTGTCCCGAAACTGTGATATAACTAAAACAACTGAGCGAAAGCCTCGGCTGTCTTTCCTGTATAGGTCTTCATCTCTGTAACTGGCTTGTAACCGAAATCCTTGAAGGCAAGAAGCTGTGTGGCAACAAACTGGTGGTCGTCAGAGATGCAAGCCTGTAACTTCATATTACCCATACTGATTGCAGAAACAGGGAAGTTGCTGATCGCTGTTTCTACATCCTTTGGGGCTGCACTGAGGATGTTCTCAAGCTTTCTTCCATCCTCTGCAGAATATTCCTTCTCTTTTATCTTAATCACACTGTTGGTAGGTTGATAGATGAGCTTGACTGTCAAACCCATGAAACCTTTCTTTACCTGTACATCCTGGAGTGCCAAAACATCAGCACCCATCTCTAAATGATTAATCTTTGCCATAATTTTATACTGTTATTTGCTTATTCTTAATTCTTGAAAAATAATATATATTGAACTGTTTTTTGTTTTGAATAGGGGTGTAACCAGTCTTATCGCAAATCTTAGGAAAGATGCGATAAACCTATATGAAATTTTAAAAAGAGAAAAGAATAAGCACTAACAGAGCAGATGTCGCAGGCAAATGACATAATACTTGCTGGCGACATCAAAGTGGATTGGGGCAGTTTCCTGTCGGAAAGGCTCCATGCCACCTTCTATAGCTGATAAAAGGGATGATAAATAACGGATTCTATTTGTAAGCAATCTACTGGCAGTCTGACTGTTGTGCATGTTGCCACTTGGCAATAAGCGCTGCGGACGGCTGCTACAGATGCGGTAAGCAAGCTGTGAGGCGTTTTCAAGCTGTGCCTCAGGCTGGCTCTTGTCATACTCAACCTTCGCCAAACCATCTTTCTTATGGCTTGCATCTTCGGTATAAGAATCCTCGGGAGTAAAAGAAATAGAGGCAGCAGATACCTCTCCATAGCCTGAGAAGACCATGGACACCAGAAAAAGGATGTATAGTATCAACTGCCTCATATTAAATATATTATGGTGTCAGGATGAACTCCCGACACCGGGGATGATTAATAACTTCTTGCGATGATGACACGGGCTACGGCTGGCTTGCCGCTTACCATATCTACACCTGGAGTCTGCTCGTAAGCGAAAGGCACGCAGCGGATGGTTGCCTGAGTCTCCTCCTTGATCTTAGCCTCGGTCTCGGCTGTACCGTCCCAATGGCAGAGGAAGAAACCACCGTTCTTCACACGCTCCTTGAACTCCTCGTAGTTGTCGCACTCGTAAACGTGAGCATCACGGTAAGCACGAGCCTTCTCGAAGATATTCTTCTGGATGTCTTCCAACATATTCTTTACGCGCTCTACGATGCCGTCGAAGCTTACGTTCTCCTTCTCCAAGGTATCACGACGCATAATCTCGATGGTGTTGTTCTCCAAGTCACGGCCACCCATAGCCAGACGTACAGGAACACCCTTCAACTCATAGTCAGCGAACTTGAAGCCAGGACGCTTGGCAGGGTTGTCATCATACTTCACGGTGATGCCCAACTCTCGGAGCTGGTCGATGACAGGCTGCAACTTAGCAGTAATCTGCGCCAACTGCTCTTCGCCCTTGTTGATAGGAACGATAACCACCTGGATAGGAGCCAGCTTTGGAGGCAATACGAGACCGTTATCATCGCTGTGAACCATGATGAGGGCACCCATCAATCGGGTAGAAACACCCCATGAAGTAGCCCATACATACTCAGGCTTGTTCTCCTTGTTCAAGTAGGTAACATCGAAACTCTTGGCGAAGTTCTGACCCAGGAAGTGAGAAGTACCGCTCTGGAGAGCCTTGCCATCCTGCATCATTGCCTCGATGGTATAAGTGTTCAGGGCACCTGCGAAACGCTCAGTCTCACTCTTCACACCCTGCAATACAGGAACGCCCATGTAGTTCTCTGCAAAATCAGCGTAAACCTTGAGCATCTCCTGAGCCTTTGCTTCAGCCTCTTCCTTAGTGGCATGAGCGGTATGACCCTCCTGCCAGAGGAACTCAGAAGTACGGAGGAACGGACGGGTACGCATCTCCCAACGCATTACGTTACACCACTGGTTGCAGAGGATAGGGAGATCACGCCATGAATGGATCCAGTTCTTATAGGTGTTCCAGATGATGGTCTCAGAAGTAGGACGGATGATGAGCTCCTCATCGAGCTTTGCGTTAGGATCAACCTCAACCTCTTTGCCATCCTCTGTAGAACGGAGGCGGTAGTGGGTAACTACGGCACACTCCTTGGCGAAACCTGCCACGTGCTCAGCCTCACGAGAGAAGAAACTCTTCGGGATGAGGAGAGGGAAGTATGCGTTCTGTACACCTGTCTGCTTAAACATCTTGTCGAGCTGCTGCTGCATCTTCTCCCAGATAGCGTAACCGTATGGTTTGATAATCATACAACCACGAACTGGTGACAACTCAGCGAGATCAGCCTTTACTACCAAATCATTGTACCACTGACTGTAGTTGTCAGCGCGCTTGGTTAAATTCTTGAGTTCTTTAGCCATATTGCTTTTTTCTATTTATTTTGTTTTTTATTTCTTCTGTTATATATATTAAGGTATAAGCATGAGCCCCTTCATCATCTGCTGCCGGCAGTTCATCTGTCTGCAGGTGTCTGAAATCCTACTTTTAGGGATTTTCCACCCCCAAATAGGTGATTTCCTAGCTCTATTTCGACAAATACCCTTAAATTTGCATGCAAAAATACAAAAAAATATTAGAAAACTCTCCATTATGGAGAAAAAAGAGTTATCTTTGCAATTAAATAACATAAATATAGGAGATTTTAAAATGAAAAAGACTAATTTTGCAGTTGCAGGCCTCTCTTTGTGCTTGCTTTTCTCAAGTTGTGGAACCAATCAGAAGACTGGTACAGCTGTAGGTGCCGGTTCTGGTGCAGCTCTGGGTGCTCTCGTTGGTGGATTGCTCAATAATAGCCATCGTGGTACAGGTGCTCTTGTAGGTGCTGCTATCGGTGCAGCTGTTGGTGGCGGTGCTGGTAACCTCATCGGAAAGCACATGGATAAGGTGAAGGCTGAGGCTGAACAGGTGAAGAATGCACAGGTTGAGACTGTAACAGATGCCAATGGCTTGTCTGCCGTTAAGGTAACATTTGCTTCTGGTATCCTCTTCCCAACTAACGGTTCTACTCTCAGCAGTAGCGCAAAGACTGATTTGGCTCAGTTTGCCGGTGTATTGAAGAACAATACCGACTGCGAGGTTTCTATCCAGGGTTATACTGATGCTACAGGTAATGATGGTATCAACTTGCCTTTGAGCCAGAAGCGTGCTGAGGCAGTTTACAACTATCTTGCTTCTTGCGGTGTTACCAGCCGTCAGGTAAAGAATGTTCAGGGTTTTGGTTCTGCTAACCCTGTAGTGAATACTACTGCTGCTTGTGCCCAGAACCGTCGTGTAGAGGTTTACATGTATGCTAGCCAGGCTATGGTTAACGCAGCCAACAACGGTACATTGAAGTAATAACTTTCATGCTCCCGGAAGGGAAAAAATAAATAGATGATTTTGAATAAAATCAAGAATATAGTAAAATGGGTGGTGGTGCTGTTTTTCAGTACCACCATTCTTGCTGTAGTGGCATATAGGTTCATTCCTGTATATGTCACTCCTCTGATGTTTATCCGATGCTTCCAGCAAGTAGCTGATGGAGAGAGTATTACCCTGCATCATCATTGGGTTTCGATGGATAAGATTTCGCCTCACATGCCAGTGGCGGTAATGGCGAGCGAAGATGCGAGATTCCTGAAGCATCACGGTTTCGACTTCAATGCCATCGAGAGTGCGGCGAAGAATAATGCACGTGGTGGAAAGGTGCATGGAGCCAGTACCATCAGTCAGCAGACTGCTAAGAATGTCTTCCTGTGGCCTGGCCGTTCATGGACCCGCAAGGGATTTGAGGTCTACTTTACCTTCCTCATCGAAATGATGTGGAGCAAGCAGCGCATCATGGAGGTTTATCTCAACAGCATTGAGATGGGACCGGGTATCTATGGTGTGGATGCGGTTGCAGAATATCATTTCGACAAGAAAGCGAAAGATCTGTTTCGTGGCGAGTGTGCGCTGATAGCAGCTACACTTCCTAATCCGCGCAAATTCAGTTCGCTGCATCCTAGCGCTTATATGAAGAAGCGCCAGCGACAGATAGAACATCAGATGAGATTTATCCCTACCTTCCCTCGTGAGGGCGAAGATTTCGACCCGGGCACGGCTGTGGGCGGATATAGGGGGAAGTAATACTTAGTTTATAGTTTATAGTTGATAGGGGTGACCTTAAAATAGTTTTTTGCCTCAAATATTGATTCATGGATTTACTGAACGACTTGAACGAAGCGCAGCGTGCTGCGGTAGAATATATTGACGGACCTTCGCTGGTGATAGCCGGTGCAGGTTCGGGTAAAACGCGTGTACTTACTTATAAGATAGCTTATCTCCTTAGCCAGGGCATGAAACCCTGGAGCATCATGGCGCTCACCTTTACCAACAAGGCGGCAAGGGAGATGAAGGAACGTATCGGAAAACTGGTGGGAAATGATCTCGCCCAGCATCTCTATATGGGTACCTTCCACAGCATCTTCTCCCGAATCCTGAGAGCGGAGGCCGAGCATATCGGCTTCAACAACAACTTTACCATTTATGACGAAAGTGACTCGCGCTCGCTGATCAAGGCGATAGTGAAGGAGATGGGGCTGGATGATAAAAAGTATAAGCCTGCTGCCGTTCATGCCAAGATTTCGATGGCGAAGAACAACCTGATGAGTGCTGCGGCTTATGAGAGCGATGCGGCTATCTTCGAGCAGAACAAGCGTGCGCAGATCCCTGAGGTTGGTAAGATTTTCGTGGCTTACGTGCAGCGCTGCAAGCAGGCCAATGCCATGGATTTCGATGATTTGCTGACGCTTACCTATCAGCTCTTCAGGGAGCATGAGGATATTCGCCACAAATATGCCGCCCGCTTCGATTATGTCCTGGTGGATGAGTATCAGGATACCAATCACGTTCAGATGTCTATCGTCATGCAACTCTGTCAGGAGAAGCAGCGTGTTTGTGCCGTGGGTGATGACTCGCAGAGTATCTATAGTTTCCGTGGTGCCAATATCGATAATATTCTCAACTATCAGCGCCAGTTTCAGGGAACGCGTCTCTTCAAACTGGAACAGAACTACCGCTCTACCCAGACCATCGTTGAGGCGGCTAACAGTCTGATTAAGCATAACCGCAACCAGATTCCTAAGGATGTGTTCAGCGAGAATGCGAAGGGTGAGAAGATTCAGTATAAGCCTGCTTACAGCGACAAGGAAGAGGCGGTGATTGTGGCGAAGGATGTGAAGCGTATCCGGCGCGAGGATGGCTGCCAGTATAGTGATTTTGCCATTCTCTACCGCACCAATGCCCAGAGCCGCAGCTTCGAGGAGGAGTTCAGAAAGCAGGGTATTCCTTATCGCATTTATGGCGGACTGAGTTTCTACCAGCGCAAGGAAATCAAGGACATCATAGCCTATTTCCGTCTGGTGGCGAATCCGGATGATGAAGAGGCTATCAAGCGTATCATCAACTATCCGGCACGTGGAATAGGGGCTACTACGGTGCTGAAGATTGCTGACTGTGCCCATCAGAATCAGGTGAGTTTCTGGGAGGTAATCGGTGCCCCTGAGCAGTATGGACTGGCGGTTAACAAGGGTACGATGAACAAGCTGGAAACCTTCAGATTGCTGATTTCTTCGTTTATCGAACGGGCTCAAACTACGGATGTCTATGAATTGGGTGATGCCATTATCAAGGAGAGTGGTATCAGTCAGGATATCATGTCGGGCAAGGATGCCGATGATCTGGCACGTCAGGAAAACCTGGAGGAATTCTTGAGCGGTATGTCGGCTTTTGTGGAGGAACGCCGTGAAGAGGGTAGGTTTGATGAACTCTTCCTGCAGGATTATCTGCAGGATGTGGCGCTGCTTACCGATGCTGACAGCGATGGTGATAAGGATGAACCTCGTGTTTCTCTGATGACGGTTCATGCAGCCAAAGGTCTGGAGTTTCCTACGGTCTTCGTGGTTGGTTTGGAAGAGAATATCTTCCCAAGTCCGCTTTCTGCTGCTTCGCTCCGAGAACTGGAGGAGGAACGGAGATTGCTTTACGTAGCCATTACGCGAGCTGAGAAACATTGTATCCTGACGAACGCCAAGAACCGCTGGCGATATGGCAAGATGGAGTTTGATAATCCGAGTCGGTTTATCGATGAGATTGACGGCAAGTTGATTGATAGCCAGGATGAGGCTGGTGGAAGCTTGTTTGGCTCTATGTCTGAATCAAGGCTTGGTTCTAGGTCTGGTTCAAGGTTTGGTTCTAGAGCTGATTCGATGTCTGACCAGCCGGAGTGGGCGAGAGCGCAACGTCCTCGCAGACCGTGGGAGGATGCTGAGCAGCCTAGATACAGTAGCAGGTATCAGAATTCCAAACCGGTAGCATCGCAGTTTGTAGCAGATCCTAAGCCTTCTCTCTTTGATGATGAACCGGAGACTTCACGTACTTCCGGACGCTCATCTCTCTCTGAAGGCAATTTCAAGTCTGTTAGAGCGCTGAATGCAGCTAAACGTTACATGGAGACGCATTCTTCTCATCCTGCTTCTAGCGGTACTGGATCTTCTGCAGTATCAGTTTCTTCTTCTGCAGCATCATCTGCTGGCAGTTCTTCTTGTGGTTTGCAGGAGGGAATGAAGATTGAACATCAGCGTTTTGGACGGGGAACAGTATTGAAGATTGAAGGTACTGGTGAGAATACGAAGGCTACGGTTGAGTTCGTTCATTCTGGCACCAAACAGCTTCTGCTGAAATATGCCAAGTTTACGGTAGTAGATTAAGTTCAGTAGTCTGATGTTTATATTTATAGGTTTATCCTGTTTTGAAGTTCTCTCTTACAGGTAGAATCTTATAATATAGATAAAGAGTTATAAAAATAGATTGGGCAAGACCATCTCTGGTCTTGCCCTTTTTGTTTCTATATACTATAAATTGAAAAAGCGTCCCCGCAGTAGCCTCACGGTCACTACAGGGACTTATAATTACTAACATCTAACTTTAGCATTTTTGTTTAAACTTAAAAACAAATTCTTTATGAGAGTAATTTCTCCATTATCTATAAACATAAACCAAGTATCTCATATATTGCAAGTAACTTGTATCCTGCAAATATCTTGTATTCTTAAATGCAAGTTCTTAGAAAAGTTAAACCCATAGACCAGTATCTCTACTAATATCTTGATTATTTTTATTTTATTGCTTTTTGTCTGTTTAATATTTAATACTTTTAAGTTCACAATGCAAAGATATAAAAAAAATGGGTAAACTCCAAATTAATTTTGCTTTATTTTGTATTAAATGGCTTTTATTGTACTTATGCGGCGGTTTTTAAGGATTAACCGGCAAAGTTAAAGAGGGTGTATCATAAACAATCAAATGCTTTATGATACACCCTCTTTCTCAGGATTCTGAATATTGTCGTGTTTATAACGCTTCGTCTTCAGGACGTGGCATCTGTGTCTGGGGCTTCTGTTTCTTGCCTGACTTCATGAATAGTTTCTTCTTCTTGAGCCATGCAGCCTTGCGTATTTCGTATTCTTCGCGATGACGCTCCAAAAAATTATCAGCCATGTTTCGTTTCCTTTTTTACTTTGCGTTATGAATGCTTATTCTTCTTTAAACTTACTGTAAATCACCTTTATCTGTATAGGACTTGTCTCCTTGCCGTTGCTGTCGGTGGTTATTACACCTCTTTTCAGTCGGGTAGAAGCGAGTGACATATCGTGATTAATCTTGGAGATGACGGTAGTATAGCCCTGTGTGGTTGTGATGACGTTTACAGGAACCAGCACTACTTTATTCCAGTTTTCCCCCTTGCCCTTGTTCTTATACATGGCAGAAACCAGGTTGGCGATGTTCTGGAATGTATAGGCATTCTTGTAGGTGCCGGTACTGCTGTAGCTTGCCGTATAAGAAGTACGGTTGTCAGCCAACTTGCTCTTTTCGAAGAACGACTGCAAACTGTCTTTCTGAACCATCAGGATGGTGCTTGGTGTAGCAAAGTTATATGCGTTGTCTTCGTCTGCATTGTTGAGTCGTGGGAAAGAGATGGTAGCTGTGTTGAGCGTATCCTTCTCATGTCCCTTCATGATGTCTTCGATAGGGAGGGTAACCTCGGTGAAGATACCTGCCGGCGACTTGAGGTAAGTACAGTTCTGCTGACTTGCCAACTGCTCCAGGTTTTTGGTATCATTCTCAATCTTGTTGAGCTGCAATACCTCTTCTGTACCATCGAAACGGTTGTATCCGATGCTTACAGCTGTACTGTCTGTAACGCCGTCCTTTGCCTTGATGGTCTTGTGGCGGGTCCAGTAGAAGATAAGCTCTGTATTCCAGATCTTAGCCATGTTACCCGTACCGCCTACGTTTTTGATATAGAAGCCAGGGCAGACGTTGTGCAGGAACTTGTAGTTGGTCTTGAAGTACTCAGGATGTTCAGCGTATGTTTGCATGATGTAAGAACCATAGTTCTTGTATGTCTTACCATCTTTCGTCGTGTACTTCTTATTCAGGTAAATCTTGAAGTTCTTGACATCTGATGTATTGCTCAAGTTGTAATTACTGCTCCAATGCTGGTTGTTTTCGCTTACCCAGCCTTCCTTGAAGGCATCATAATTAGAGTAATACTCCTTATCTTCTGACATCGGCTTTGTCATCTCATAGGCTGTCACCTTCATTGGGGCGATGGTATCGCCATAGCTGGCGTTGTATGAAACCAGGAGGTAGCATGAGTCTGCTTCGATAGAACCTTTATTTGCCTGCTTGATGTAATCGAGTGTATCTACATCGAAAGTAGGCAATACGCTCAACTGGGTCATGTAGTCGCCCTTTACATAGTTGCCGGTTTCCGGGTCTTTCATCTTTCCGATGAGTCCCGTGTTGTTGCGGCTCAATACGGCACCTGCTACTATAGACTTTGTGGTAACATTAAACGCTGAGTCAGAAATGTTAATGTTGTCTATCTTATTAGTGATGCTACCACCGATTTCCTCGGTGGTATCATCACATGCAGCGAAAGTAAGCGCTGCTATTACTAATACTGTTAAGAGTCTTAAAATTTTCATTATCCTTGTATGTATGTGTCTCTGTTGTCGGAATTTTATTCTGCGTCAGGACAAACCTTGTTGATGAAGTCTGCGTATGGCTCCTGGATATCTTCTCCCGGATAAGTCAGTACAGGCTTGTTCTTCTCCTTCGCATAATCAAAGAGAATCTGGGTAGCTTCTTCTTCACCTTCTACCACACCGTCGCTATAGTCGATGGCGAGTTTGCCGAGCTCAATGAAGTCGAAGTCGTCCTGATAGCCGTCGAGCAGTTCAGGCTTGGCATCGCGGAAGGCAACGCAACGCTTGAAGTTGGTACCCAGTTCACCCTTGAGTTCGTTGGTATAGAGAGCGGTAATTACCTTTGATTCTGCAAATGAAGGCTCTTCGCTGTAGGCTGTCTTTACATAGAATGGCACTACTGCGCTAGCCCAACCCTGGCAGACGATCACATCAGGCTGCCAGCGGAGCTTCTTGACGGTTTCCAATACACCACGTGCAAAGAAGATAGCTCTTTCTCCGTTGTCGGCATATTCCTTTCCGTTTTCATCGGTGCCCATCTGACGGCTCTTGAAATAGTCGTCATTATCGATGAAATAAATCTGCTGTCGTGTTGTTGGTATAGATGCAACCTTGATGATTAGCGGATGGTCTGTATCATCGATGATAAGGTTCATACCAGACAGGCGAATGACCTCGTGCAATTGTCCGCGACGCTCGTTGATGGTGCCCCACTTAGGCATGAAGGTGCGGATCTCAAAACCTGCTTCCTGCATCTTCTGAGGCAGTTCGCGTCCCATGATTGACATGTGAGACTCGGCTACGTATGGGTCGATCTCCTGATTGATAAATAATACTTTTTTTGCCATAAAATTAAAATTTTATTCTTACGAATTACGTGCAAAGGTACAAAAAAAACTTCAAATAGGGGCATTTTTTCTCCGAAATTCATTATTTTCGGCAATAATTCGCATATTTTTAGGTTTTTTCTTTCTCATTTGAGAAAAAAGTTGTTATTTTGCACCCGAAAACAGATTATGACGATGAAAGTATTCAATAAGATTGTTGACCTCCAGAACGAACTCTTCATGTGTCGTAAGGAGGGAAAGGAAATCGGCCTTGTGCCAACTATGGGTGCGCTGCATGAGGGTCACGCCTCTCTTGTTAAGCGCAGTGTGAAGGAAAATGGCGTGACTGTGGTTTCTGTGTTCCTGAATCCTACACAGTTTAATGATCAGGGTGACTTGGATCGCTATCCTCGTACCCTCGATGCTGACTGCAAGCTCTTGGAGGCTTGTGGTGCTGACTATGTGTTTGCACCATCGGTGAAGGAGATGTATCCTACACCAGATACACGCCACTTTGAGTTTCCACCTGTTTCTACCGTGATGGAGGGTGCCAAGCGCCCGGGTCATTTCAATGGTGTATGTCAGGTAGTGAGCCGTCTTTTCTATATCGTTCGACCAACCCGTGCTTATTTCGGTGAGAAGGATTGGCAGCAGATTGCTGTCATCAAGCAGCTCGTGAAGTACATCAACAGCGATGTGCAGATTGTAGAGTGTCCTATTGTCCGTGATGAGGATGGTTTGGCTAAGAGCAGCCGTAATACTTTGCTGGCTCCTGATGAGCGTGCCATTGCGCCAAACATCTATAAGGCCCTGAAGGAGAGTGTGGAGTATGCCAAGACTCATACCGTGCAGGAAACTCACGATAAGGTGGTTGCCGACATCAATGCTGTAGAGGGTCTGGAGGTAGAGTATTTCCAGATTGTGGATGGCGACAGCCTGCAGGATGTTTCTTCATGGGAGGATAGTGCATACGTGGTAGGTTGCATCACCGTTTATTGCGGTAAGACTCCTATCCGTCTCATCGACCATATCAAGTATAAGGGATAAATTCCTCTATAGATATTCTTTATTAAGTTTAATCCGTAACAGATCAAGTAATAACAGAACAATGCAGATAGAAGTATTGAAGAGTAAGCTCCATTGTGTGACCGTAACTGAGGCTAACCTGAATTATATGGGTAGCATCACCATCGATGAGGACCTGATGGACGCTGCTAATCTGATAGCAGGCGAGAAGGTTCAGATTGTAGACAACAACAATGGTGAGCGCTTGGAGACCTATATTATCAAGGGTGAGCGTGGCAGCGGTTGTATCTGCCTGAACGGTGCTGCAGCCCGCAAGGTGCAGGTGGGCGATACCGTTATCATCATCGCTTATGCCCTGATGGACTTTGAGGAGGCTAAGACCTTCCAGCCAACCGTGGTTTTCCCTAAAGAGGGAAATAAGGTTTAAATATCGTATGATGATATAGAATTGTATAAAGAATGATAATCTCGTATGATAATCATAAAGAATATGCGTTCCTGTGGATAGATGAATCCGTAGGAACGCATATTTGTTTTGTGACGATAAACTTGCGTTTCGGTGTGGCGAAATAGCGGTAAGCCACATCGATGGTGATGCCCTGTTCACGGATGGATAATGTATGTGTACCCTATATATAATGGTGTAATTACTATTTTATGAAGGTATAATTACGATGGGTTACGGATAGATCTCGATATGGCTGCTGCCGGAGTTGCCATTCTTGATAATCCTTATCTGAGTGGTGATGCGCTCGCTCATCGTGTCGGTATGACTGATGACGCCCACCTTCTTGCCTTGCGAACTTTGCAGCATGGCGAGGGAGTCGATGACGGTGGCTAGGGTATCGGGGTCGAGGGTTCCGAAGCCTTCGTCGATGAACAGGTTCTCGAAGGAGATGTTGCGGGAGGATAATGCCGACAGGCCCAAGGCGAGACCGAGACTCACGATAAAGGTTTCGCCACCTGATAGGGAGGTGGTGTCTCGGATATCGTCGGCACGGTCGTGGTCGATGACTCGGATGCCCAAGGAATGCTTTACCTGCTGCAGTTCGTAACGGCTGTTGAACTTTCTGATTTCCTGGTTGGCGTGCGCTATCAGGAAACTGAGCGTATAGCATTGAGCTATCTTGCGCAGCGTCTTTCCGTCTGCTCCGATAGCATCCGTAATGGCTGTCCAGTCGTCCTTTTCCTGTGTTACGAGATTCAGAGCCTCAGCCTTGTCACCCAACTGCTTCACGGCTTCCTGATGGTTCTGCATCCTGGCGTTGGCAGCAATCAGTTCGTTGCGCTGGCTTCTCTCCTGATATTCCTGCTGAATGGCTAAGAGAGCATCACGGGTTTGGGCAGGCTGATGTTCCAAGTGCTGCTGATGCGCCTTTTCTGCGCTCTGGTAAAGGGCAGTAGTTGAAGCCACAGCTTTCTCCTTTTCGTCCTTTTCCCGACGGATAGCATTCCAGTCTTCGGCAGAGTGAAGCATCTCCCGGATGATATTTCGGTCGATAAGGCTTGGTTCGATACTTCTTTTCTCGATGCCTTTTTCTTTAGAATCAGTCTCCTCGGAGTCTTTTCCTTCGATGCTCTTTTCTTCAAGCTGCTTGTTGTATTCCTCGATCCAAAGGTCGAGTTCCTTTTCCTTCGCTTGCAGATTCTCTTTCATCGTCTTGTTCTGAGACAGCATGGTTTGATGCGAACCTTTACTGTTGGCGAGTTCCGCCTTCAGTTTGTTGATATTCTCGTTCTGGTTATCTGCAGCTTTCGTTGCCTCATCCTTTGCTGCAGACAGCCTTTGTTCAGCCGCATCAGGTTCTTCGCCATTCAGAATCTGCTTGTATTTCTCCTGCCATTCCTCCATTTCCTTCTTGGCGCTATTCCATGCCTGAAGGGCTTTCCCGTAAGCCTCCTCCTTGCTCTTTTGCTGTGAGATAAGATTGGTGGTAAGTGCTTTCTGCTCAGCTAGTTTTGTGACGCAGGTTGAAGTGTTTTCTTGAGCTTTGTTCAGTATAGTAGAAGCCTTGCTTTCATACGCAGCTTCATCCTTCACAGCCTTATCCTTGAGTTGGGTCAGCCGTTCTATCTCTTTCTGAATCTTGTTAAACAAGCTCAGTTTGCTGCTCGCATCTTTCGCCTTGTTTTCATAGATAGGCAAGAGCGATTTCAGTTCTGCCTCTGCCTTCGGAATCTTTGGATACTGGGCGATGAGCGCCTTCCAATCCTCTTCGTAAATTGCTATTTCTCCCGACAGCTTTTCCTGTTGTTTCTGGAGCGTCTGTACTTCGCCATCGTTCTGTTTTCTTTCGCCGGAAAGATCCTTCTCCTCTTTCTGCTGCTGTTTCAGCAGATCTTCCTTAACTTTCAGAAGTTGTGAGAGTTCTGTGGTGGCTTCCTCAAACTGTCTGTTGTCGGTATGATAAGGATGGGTCGTGCTGCCACAGAGCGGACAAGGTTTGCCTTCGGTCAGGTTGGCACGATGAATCTCCCATTTCTCGCTCACCATGAGGGTATAGGCATTTCTCAGCGTCAGGGTCTCTTGGGTCAGCGCCTCGATGGTCAACTTGCCCAGCGCTTCATCTATCTTCGCATTTCTTTTGCCCAAGACCTGGATTCGCTCCTCATTCTTCTGCTTTTCTGTTGTGGCAGCATCGAGATGAGCCACAACCTTGATGGCTTGCTGAACATCCTGCAGTTTCCTGTCGGCTACAGTCTTGCTGTTCTGCAGTTCCTCTATATTCTGTCCGGCAGTCTTATTTCTTTCCGTCTCCCAAGCCTGTTCTGCGGCTTGCGTCGCTTCGTGCAGAACCTGTTTCTGCTTGGCTATCTCTTCCTTGGTCGTTTTGAGGGCAAGGTTCGCTTTCTCCGTTTCTGCTTCCCATTTTTGGATGTTTCGGGCGTTTTCTTCCACGTCTTTAAGGGCAGATTGATTCTCTTTCTGCGCCAACTCCAATGCCTCTTTCTTTTCTTTCAGATTCGGCATAGCCGCTTCCATTTTTGTTTTCAGCGCTCTTGCTTCAGCGATGACCGGCAGCGCCTTTTCCAGCTGTTCCTGTGCCTTGCTTACTGCTTCCTTCAGACTGGCGAGAGTTTTCTCGCTTTCGCTGATGGCAGACTCTTGACTTTTGATGTTTCCTTCCGCTTTCAGAATGTTTTCTTCCTGCTCGTGGATACTTTGCGTCTGGCGCTCTACTTCCTGCAGCTGGGTGACGGCAGGCTGTACTTCATCGTGCAACTGCAGACGGAGAATCTGGGCTTGCATCTCTTTAATGGCATCTGCTGCTTGCTCCATATCTGTCTGGTAGGTAGCAATTTGCTTTATTTGCTTATCGTTTTCCTCAAACCATTGCAGGTCTTTCGAGATGGCTTGCAACTGGCTGTCGAGTTCCTTCTCAGCCTTTTCCAGGCGGTCGATTTCCTCCTTCAGTTGGGCGAGTTCTTCATCGTTCAGCAGGTTCTGTTTTACGGCTTCCACCGATGCTGCCATCTGGTTGTAGGCATACGTCGCCTGGTCTTTCGCCTTCTTGATTTCAGTAGCGATGTTCGTATAAGTTTCCTCGCATCCGATGAGTTTTTCCAGGAGTTCGTACCGTTCGTTTTCTTTCGCCGTCAGGAAGTTGGCAAACGATCCTTGGGCGATGAGCACGGTGCGGAGAAACTGGTCGTAGTCGAGTCCGATGATGTTCGGCAGCTCGTTCCAGTCGGCAGCTTCCTCTGTTATCTCTTCTCCGTTTCTCGTGATTTTATAAAGCGCAGTCTTGGCGTTCTCGTAGCGCACTCTCTGGAATCTGACGTGCCATTCTGCGCGGTAGATGCTGCCGTTGTTGGCAAGGAAGGTGAGTTTGCTGTAGCCCTCTTTCTTGCCCCGGGTCAGGATGTTTCGGCTGTCGGTAGGAGCCAGACGGTTATTTTCGCTGGCATCGGCAGCTCCGAAAATCTCGATGTTCTGGTTCTTGTCTCCTTTCTTCCTGGGATAGCGAGGGGCGCGGTTGTAGAGGGCAAGGCAGATAGCATCGAGTAGGGTAGACTTGCCACTTCCCGTCGGACCTACGATGCTGAAGATGGTGCTCTCGCCTAAGGCACCTTCTTCAAAGTTGATGACCTCGCCACCCTGTTTGTCAAGCGAAGCGAGGTTGAGTATTTCGAGTTGTAGGAATTTCATAATGATGATGTCGTTAATAAATCGGATAACATTTTCTCCTGTCTTTCGTTCATCGGAGCGTTGTGTCTGATGGCGAAGGCTTCCTTCAGCGTATCGAGCGGAGGACGGTTGATGATGTCTTCTATGCTGGTGATGTGCTGGGAACCCTGGATGGTGGAGAGGTCCAGTTGTGGGATGATTCGCTGGATTTTGCAGAGCACGGCATCCTTTTCGTTGACGAGTTTCTCCAGTTCCTTTATGTCATCGCTCGATAGTTTCTCCTGTTTCACCTTCAGCATCACGTAGTCGAAATGGTCGCTCAGTTCGCCGTCTGTTCTCTCAGAAAGTTCAGAATTGATGAGCTTCTGCCATTTCTTGAAGGTCAGCTCTTCCTCGTCTTCGGGCAGGATGCGGAGGGCGTGCTGAGGCTTGTATTCCAGGAAATCTACTTTCCATTCCTTGCTCTTATCGGTTTCCTTTCCTTCCTCCTCTTCTCCGTGTTCTATGGTGATGAGGTCGATGCCGTGGGTGTAGTCTTTCTCGGCAAACGACATCGGGAGGATACTTCCCGTATATCTTGCCCAGTCGGTGTTCCAGATATGTTGCCGTTTGTGGATGTGTCCGCAAGTCATATAGTCGGGATGGTCGTTCCATCCTTCCAGGTCCACTTCCTCCTGTCCGCCGATGATGATTTTCTCGCTCGCATCCTTTTTGGCGATATCCGAACCCTTGGCGTACATGTGTGCCATCATGATGCACTTCCTGCCCGGGTGTTTCTTTCGAGCCTCAGCCGTCAGTTCTCTCAGAAAGTCGTTGACACCCTGCGAGTAACTGGCGTTCTGCACCACATCGCTTCTTAGGAAAGGTATGGCGAGGATGATGACTTCTTCTCCTTCCTCGTTGGTTACGGGGATGATGAGGTCATCGAAGGAATAGATCCAATGTCCGCCGGTTTTAGCATCGTCCTCGCTTTCTCCCTGCTTCCAGATTTTCCTTACGTTTCCTCTTATTTCCACGTGGTATCGGGTGAGCAGCGGACGTGGAGCCTCCAGTCGGCTAGCGGAATCGTGGTTGCCGGCGGTAATGATGACCTGCATGTTCGGGCACAGTTGGGTAGCATCGGCAAGAAACTCGTAATAAACGGTCTGTGCCGCTGCCGATGGATTTCCGTTATCAAAGATGTCTCCTGCGATGAGGAGAGCATCTGGCTTTTGTCCAGCTATCTGTTCCAGGAGCCATTTTAGGAAATGCTTGTGTTCCGGCAGACGGTCGTTGCCGTGAAACAGGTTGCCCAGGTGCCAGTCGCTGGTTGCTAATATCTTCATACTCATAAGAATGTCTAATCTTAGTCTTTTTCTTTGTCTTTTGCTTGCAATCCTTTAGCTTTTGGTTTGCAATCCTTTGGCCTTTGGCCTGCAATCCTTTGACCTTTGGTTTGCAATCTGATTACAAAGTTAACACAATTATTTGGGATACGCAAAGAAATAAGCTCAAAAAACGAAGAATTATGGCCGGAAAAGTAAAGATATTCAGGAAAAGTCTTGTTTTATATCTGATAAAGTTGTATCTTTGCAAGGTAGAAATCTTCGTTCACCGACGTTGAACCGCCATTCACCGACGTTGAACCGCCGTTCATCGACGTCGAACGGACATTCAGCGTCGGTGAACGGAGATTTCTTCTAGGATAAAATACTTTTCTTCCTAGGTTTGTGGTCTTTTCTTCTTAGGTATGATCATAAATACTATAGGATGCAAAGGCTGCTGCAATAAGGAGTGATAACAATCTTAATAAGAAAGGAAACAGATATGGCTAAGTACAAGTTGCAAGAGTTGAATGATTTGCGTGATGAAGGCAAGCGCAGAGTTTATCCCAAGATGGTGACCAACCGGACACTATCCCGAAAAGAGTTCGTCAAGATGATGCAGAACTACCATCGCGGTATTTCGGAAAGTACCACGGAGGCTGTATTGACCGATGTGGTTGATATGCTGACAGACATGCTCTCCATGGGTTACAACGTGAATCTGGAAGGTTTCGGCACCTTCTCCCTCGCTTTCGAGGATGAGAAGCCTAGGGAAATTCTGAATCCAGATGATAAGATGACGTACCGCAAGGTGGGCGTGAAGGACATCAACTTCAAGGCGTCTCCTGAGTTTGTCAAGGATGTAAAGCGTGAAACCGACCGTGACCTGGAGCGTGATATGGGTGGCGTAAAGGTTATCCGTAAGCAGCTCTATTCCAGGGAAGAGCGCATCGCCCGTGCCCTGGAGGTGATAGAGAAGAACGGAGTCCTCACCCTAGGCGATTATGCCTCCATCAACAACCTGAGCCGTACTGCCGCCTCTATGGAACTGAAGGAGCTGACAAATGACAAGACTTCGCCGATAGATTCACTAGGCCGCGGCAGCCATAAGGTTTGGGTGAAGAGGAAAGAATAAATAAAAATGATAGTGTTATGGATGCAACATTACAAACAATAATTTTGCAACTTCCTAGTTCCGATATGCAATTTTTGAAAGAATTGGCTAAAAGAATGGGATGGGGTGCTAGCAAAGTGAAGTCTAGCTCTAAAATTTCAGAGTTAGATAAGGCAATTCTCGAAGTAAAGGAGGGGAATGTCAAGAACTTCGATACATTGGAGGATATGATGAACTATCTGGAAGCTTAGACATGAGTATAAAATGCCTGGTTAAGAAGTAAATCATTGAACTTTTGCATGTGGTTCAAGCACGGGCTGAAGACCCAAAAGCTCCTAGCCCAGGGCAACACCCTGGGTATTAAGGCGTTGTCCCCTTGCGCCCTGTAAGGGCAAAAGCCTTGAATATATGCTGCTTTATAACCAATTTTATTTGGGATTTGCAAGAAACTATTTCTCTTTTAAATCATTTGCCGACTTTTCGAAATCAGCTTTGATTTCATCTAATAGTGGATTTTGCCCTTGCAGGGCGCAATGCTGATTGCTAGCATACCCAGGGCGTTGCCCTGGGCTAAGAGCTTTTGGGCTTTCAGCCCGTTCTTGAACCATCTGCAAAAAATCAGAAAGAATCTTTATCCTCGAAGTGCATTATAAGTTAAATTCCATTCTTTGTCAAGAACAGCGATTTCAGCTTCTTCTTGCAGTTCTTTCTAAAATCTTCTATACTGATAGAACGCTTCCAATCTTCTAGCCACGGGTATTGTGCCGTTAGTTCTTTTTCAAATTCTTCAGCATCAATATATTGCCCATTCTCATACTCTTCCTCAATAGCTTCAATCCTAGCCACGGCTTCTTCTTCATTAGCCGGATGCCAGCCAATAGGAGTCGGCTGCTCTTCTTGTAATGTATATCTTTTCTCCTTCATAAGCTTTTTCCTTTATAGTTTTCTTTTGAATTGTCTAATCAGATATCTAGGGCTTCTTCTCATATCCCATAAATCTACGAAAATGACGAGGTCGTTGGCTTCATCGTAGCGGTAGATAATCTTCCAATTCTCCTTGATAATCGCACTATGGTAAGGGCGGTGGAATCGCTTAAGCAATGGCTCTCTGGGTGAAGAAAGAGGATGAAGCATCAGGCGATGCTTGATGTCATCAAGCTCTTTATTAAACCGTTTAACTGAAGTAGCTCCAAATTCGGCTAGTGTGTAAACCACCATATCTCGAAGTTCCTTCTTGAAAGGGTCTAGTAATTTTATATGAGCCATAATCCTTCAGATTTAAGTTCTGCTATAAAATCATCAAAATCTGTAGCCTTGCCTGTCCTTTCATACTCTTCCTCAATAGCTTCTATCCTAGCCACGGCTTCTTCTTCATTAGCCGGATGCCAGCCAACAGGAATCTTATTCCAGTCAATATCTTCTTCTGCACATTCATCCTCGGGAAGTGCTATGGCGGCATTTCCGTGATAGGCTGGTGCAGGCTCTGCTGCGAATGCTGCATCTTTCTGCTCTTCTGGCAATGTATATCTTTTCTCTTTCATAAGCTTGCGTATTTTATCTGCTGCAAATTTACGATTATTATCTGAATCATGCAAGAAAAAAGGGAGAAAAGTTTTTAAAGTATCTTATAATCAAGGTTTTTGCTCTTTATTGGGCTTGGGATGGTTCTGAAAAAAAAGTCACAATATCCGGCAGATGGTGCTGAGTATTGTGACTTAACTTTTTTATTATACAAATAATAATCATTACTAAATAATCACTACTAAATAATCATTAAATATTAGTGGTGCTTCAAATCGCAGGCAGCTTGTTCGTAATCGATGAGATGATCGATGGTAGGGTGGTCGCCGCAGATTTCGCAGGATGTACGCTTCTTTACCTTGATGGTGCGGAAGTTCATCGTCTTGGCGTCGAAGGTGAGCAATCGGTCTGTAAGCAGATCGCCCACACCGAGGAAGTACTTCAACGCCTCGGCAGCCTGGATGGTTCCGAGCATACCAGCGATGGCACCAAGGACTCCTGCCTGGCTACTGGTAGGAACAGCGCCTGCTGGAGGTGGCTCCTTGAAGAAACAACGGTAACAAGCCGTGCCTGGAAGATGGGTGAAGGTCTGCCCCTGGAATCTCAGGATGCCGCCATGCGAGAATGCCTTGCCCAGTCGCACACAGGCGTCATTGATGAGGAACTTCACCGGGAAGTTGTCGGTGCAATCAATGACGAAATCCCATGGCTTGATGATTTCCTCGGCATTGTCTGAGGCGAGGAAGGTATGGTAGGTTGTTACCTCCACATCAGGATTGATGGCAATCATCTTCTCCTTGGCGCTTTCCACCTTAGGGGTGTTCAAGTCCTTGGTCTGGTGGATGACCTGTCGTTGCAGGTTGCTGAGGTCAACTACATCGGCATCCACGATACCGATATGTCCTACGCCAGCCGCAGCGAGGTAGAGGGCAACCGGGGAACCCAATCCTCCAGCACCCACGATGAGTACCTTGGCATTGAAGAGTTTTTCCTGTCCCTCGAGGCCTACATCCTGAAGGAGGATGTGGCGGCTGTATCTTTCTATCTGTTCTTCTGTTAAATCTATCATTTTATTGTACTTTATGTCTTTTTTCTTTAGTAAAAAAATTACTTTGTATAGCAGTTTATGCTCATACAGCAGTATAGAAAAAGGTCGCAAACAATTAACAGCTTGCGACCTTTGATATTCTTTATAAATTCCCGAATTATAAATTCCCGAATCTGGAAGTATAATTCTCTAATTCTTGATTTACTCGATAACTACGAGTGCATCCTCTTCGAGCACTGCCTGACCAGGCTTTACGCAGATAGCTGTAACCTTACCATCCTTCTCAGCCTCGATGTTGTTCTGCATCTTCATAGCCTCGAGAACGACAACTGTATCGCCTGCCTTTACCTCCTGACCAACAGCTACCTCGATGCTGGTAATAGTACCAGGGAGAGGAGCCTTTACAGCATTGGCTGTATTTACGTTGGCAGCTGGAGTAGCCTCAGCATCATCAGATGCAGCAGCTGGCTGACCGAGCACAACCTTCTTCTTCTCTGGCTCAGCCTCCTGTTCCATCTCAACCTTGTAAGCTTCGCCATTCACGTTCACGCTTGCGATGTTACCCTCAACAGCGTCAATCTGAACCTTGTATTCTTTTCCGTCAATTGTATATTTAAACTCTTTCATTTCTATTACATTATGGTTTAGCTGTTAAACTCAAGAACTTGGCGTTCCACATCGTCTGACGTGGCTTGATAGTGATGATGCCAGGCTCCTTGTCGTGTACGTTATTGCCCTGATACTCATAGAGTGCCATGGCAATCGCAGCATAAATATTCTTATCCATTTATTTTCTTTTTAATGTTAAGTGTTAAGTGTTAAATGTTAAATTAAGCATTTTAGCTTTTCTGGCGTAGCTATTTTAACATTTAACATTCAACATTTCTCATTGTTATTACATTGGCATACAGCCATGCTTCTTAGCTGGCAAGCTCTGACGCTTGGTAGCGAGCTGAGCCAAACCACGGCAGATGCGGAAACGGGTGTTACGTGGCTCGATGACATCATCGATGTAACCATACTGAGCTGCCTGATATGGATTAGCAAACTTGTCAGTATACTCCTGCTCCTTCTCAGCCAGGAATGCCTTTACATCCTCGCCAGCTTCCTTCTTAGCCTTAGCTTCCTTACCACAGAGAACGGCAACGGCACCGCTGGCACCCATTACAGCAATCTCTGAAGATGGCCAAGCGAAGTTCAAGTCGGCACGCAACTGCTTGCAACCCATTACGATGTGGCTACCACCATAGCTCTTACGCAATGTGATAGTGATCTTTGGCACGGTAGCCTCGCCGTAAGCGTAGAGCAACTGTGCACCGTGGAGGATGACAGCGTTGTACTCCTGACCTGTACCTGGCAAGAATCCTGGTACGTCAACGAGAGATACGATAGGAATATTGAAGGCATCGCAGAAACGGACGAAGCGGGCAGCCTTGCGGCTAGCGTTTACATCGAGTACACCTGCATAAGCTGCTGGCTGGTTGGCTACGATACCAACGCTCTGACCATTGAAGCGGGCGAAACCTGTAATGATGTTCTTGGCGAACTTAGGCTGAACCTCGAAGAACTCTCCGTTATCGGTTACAGCACCAATCACCTTATACATATCGTATGCCTGGTTTGGATCGTCTGGGATAATCTCGTTCAGAGTATCGTCCATGCGGTCGATAGGGTCTGTGCACTCTACGCGTGGAGCCTCTTCTGTATTGTTGCTAGGGATATAAGAGAGCAGGCTCTTGATCATCTCGATAGCCTCTTCCTCAGTCTTAGCAGCGAAGTGGGTTACACCACTCTTGGTTGCGTGAACAGATGCACCACCGAGGTGCTCTGCATCGATGTCCTCACCAGTTACGGTCTTGACAACCTTAGGACCAGTCAGGAACATGTAAGAAGTCTGCTCCTTCATGATGATGAAGTCGGTCAAGGCTGGAGAGTAAACGGCACCACCGGCGCAAGGGCCCATGATAGCAGAAATCTGTGGGATGACACCAGAAGCGAGGATGTTGCGCTCGAAAATCTCACCATAACCAGCGAGGGCGCAGATACCTTCCTGAATACGAGCACCACCTGAGTCGTTCATGCAGATAACAGGTGCACCCATAGTCATAGCCATATCCATTACCTTGCAGATCTTCTGTGCCATAGTCTCAGAGAGTGAACCACCATTTACGGTGAAGTCCTGAGCATATACGTAAACCAGACGGCCGGCTATAGTAGCGCTACCAGCTACAACACCATCACCGAGGTACTGCTTCTTCTCCATGCCAAAGTTAGTGCAACGATGCAACTTGAACATATCATACTCCTCGAAACTGCCGGCATCTACCAACATTTCGATACGCTCACGAGCGGTATATTTGCCACGTGCATGCTGCTTCTCGATGGCCTTCTCGCCACCGCCAAGACGAGCCTGTTCGCGCTTAGCGATCAGCTCCTTAATCTTTTCTACTTGTTTGCTCATAATTGATTATTATGTATTATTTCTTTATTCTTTATAGAATGGTTTCCTGAATCCATGGGATGAGCGGACGAACCGTCATCGCATAATTCGGGCGCAAAGATACGAAAAAAAACGCAGATAGCGAACTATCTACGGTTAAATATTTAGAATAATGTGAAAAATCACTATTATTTGGTCCTAAAATTCCAAAAGAATGCGGGCATTGAGCTGTCTGCCGGTAAGATAATTAGGTACGGCGTATTGCTGGCTGGTTACATCAGTCACCCAGTAATAGCTGTTTACGTTGTCTATGCCGAAGAGGTTGAGACAATCTACCCCCAGCATCACATTCTTCAGGAAGGTCTTCTTCTCCCGGCGGCTGTTGTCGAGCAGCTGATAACTCATACCGATATCTGCACGGCGATAGGCGGTGGCACGGAAACTGTTGGTCTCCAGCTCTCTGTGGGGTGCTGCAAAAGGAAGGCCATCGGCAAAGGCGAGTTTCAAAGACATGCGCCACTTCTTGCTGCCTGGGAAATAATCGGTGAAGAAGAGGTTTACGGCATAACGCTGGTCGGTAGGCAAAGGGATGCTCTTGCCACCCAGTTTCATCTTTGTATCCATGAGCGAAAGACTGAGCCAGGAATCGGTACCCGGAACAAATTCTCCGTAGAGTTTGAAGTCGAGTCCTGCTGCATGACCGCTGCATTCGTTCTGTCCGTAATAAACTACCTTCACGTTACTTACAGAATAAGGAACCAGATTGCTCAAAGCCTTGTAATAGGCTTCGGCAGAGAATTTATAGCGTTGGTCTCCTAGCTTGAACCTATAGTCGTAGCCTGCGATGAAGTGGATGCTTCGCTGGCTCTTGATTTTCTCGTTCAGCGATGCGATGGTTATGCCGTTCACTGTAGATGTATCTCTCAATTCCTTGAAGAATGGAGCCTGATAATACAGACCTGCCGCAAAACGGAGTGTGGTATTCTCGTGGTTGGCTGGTATGATGGCGAGCGACAGACGAGGACTCACGATGGTTTCTCTGTTGAAGTTCCAATGACTCATTCTGATACCATAGTTCAGAGTGTAATGTGTCTGTCCATTACCGGTACTGTCGGCTGTTCCTCCCGAAAAATGGTAGGTGTCTTGGATATAAGCTTCCATACGGTTGGCATTCAGTTCGTTGCGAGCCTTCAGTGAATAAACCATATAGAGGTCTTTGCCATTGTGAGGAATACTGTATCCTGCGGAATCACGCATCTCATATTCTACTGAATTCTCCTCGATATGTTCACGCTTCAGACTTACTGCAGCCTCCATCTGATGTTTCTTCACCTTGTGCTTGAGCATCAGTTTGGCACTCATCACGCGGGCTGTGAGATAGTTTCGGGCATGTTCGAAATAGGTACCTACACCCAGGTTTTCTGAAGTCTCGGTTTCATCGAGCCAGTATTGTCCCTGAATGTCATATTTCTCCTGTTCCTTGGTATAGAAAGCACTGCCCAGAAGCGAGAGACTAGTGTTGGCTGTAAACTGGCGGGTAATGCCGAGTGTACCGAAGTAGGTGAGGAAGCGGTCTTTTTCCTGACCGTCAAAATATACTCTGAAGCTCTTTACGTTTTCCATTGTTCCGAACTTCGTTTCTCGGTCTTCCGGTTCGAAGTTGTAGTGATTATCAGAGATGTAGCCTATGAAGTCAAGCTTCCAGCGTTTGTTGGGCTGGTAACTCAGATAGGTCTGATAGTCCAGATAGTTTGGCTTGTATTCGCCTTTGGTTTCCATCGAACCGAGTAGGTAAGAGGTAGTTTTGTAGCGCACGCTGTTGAGCCATGAAAGTTTCTGGGTTCCAAGACCGATGTATGCGTCAGCACCCAGCAGACTGGCAGCCAGGCTGCCTTCAACCACAGGCTTCTTGCTTTTTGCTTTCAGGGTTTTGTAGGTGATGTCGAGAGCCGAACTCATCTTGTCTCCGTATTTGGCAGCATATCCTCCGGTTGAGAAACCGATTTTATCTACCATATAAGGGTTGATGACGGAGAGGCCTTCCTGCTGTCCGCTGCGAACCAGGAATGGGCGGAATACTTCTACGTTGTTGATGTATACGGAGTTCTCATCGAAGGCACCGCCACGTACATTATATTGCGAAGAGAGTTCGTTGTGGGTACTCACGCCAGCCTGTTGCTGAACCAGACTTTCCACACCGTTTCCGTTGGCAGACGGCGTCATCTTCATATCTTTTGTCTTCAATTCCTGTATCTGGTCCGACTGTATTTTCTCTCCCTTGATATTCACCTCATCGAGGGTGGTGGATGCTTCGCGAAGTACCACCTGCAGGGTTTGTTTTCCTCGCGGTCTTCTCAGCACTTTTGTTTTTGTCTTGAAACCGATATATGAGAATTTGACTACCACGCTGTCTGCAGAATGCAGTTTGAGGCTATAGTCTCCCTTGAGCGAAGTAACGGCAGTCTTTCCCTGGCTAGCCACCGAAACGATGGCAAACTCCAGTGGCTGGTTGTTCTCGTCTACCACTTTGCCGTGAAGGGTAAACTCCTGCGCCATCATCTTTATGGTTGCGATGAGGCATATTGTGAGTATCAATAATCTATTTTTCATACTTTTATTAACGAGAAAAACTGAAAAATATTGTAGATGGTTGCAAGTTTTGATGAATGTCACTGGTTGTAATGCATTTGCGTCAGCCCGATTTGGCAGTCATGACGAGACCATAACTACATCAACCTTTATGATTGATGCAGCAAAGATACATTCTTTTCTGTTTCATAGCTATGCGATTTGTGACAATTGTGTGGATTCGGGAAATAAAGTTGGCGAAAATTATATTTTTATGCCTTATCTTGAAATTCGAAGAAATATTTCCGAAGAATAGAAAATTATCTCCGAAGGATAAAATAATATCTCCGATAAATAGGAAAATATCTCCGAAGGATAAAATGATATCTCTGAAAGAGAATTGTCTCCTGATTATATATTCCGGCACAGATTGCTGCAGATGATTTTCTGTTGCATGCAGAACAGGATTTTGGATGTGATTTTTGGGAGGTGAAGGTGAAGGGTGTATTTTTAATCTTTATATTATATTCTTTATTTTAGGGTTTTTCCGATTTTTGACCCTAGGGTCTTTTTTTCGGTTTTTACCCTAACCCTTCACGCGTATATATAAAAAAGGAGTTTTCAAACCTTCACCCTTCACCTTTTTGGTGATTCTTTTGATGGTCAGAGAGTTACGGGTGAAGGGTGGTGAAGGCACTTCTTTGCTTTCTTTAAACACTTTTTTGCATTTGGACATTTTAAGGAGAGTTTGGTTGGGAACGGAGAAATATGAACTTGCTTAGGAAAAGAGAAAGGGGATGATAAAAAAGCCCGATAAAAGAGACTTTTATCGGGCTGAAATTGTTATGATTACTTACTTATTGAATGCATAGAACAAACCATCATTCATAGCCATGCGAACCTGGTATAAACCATTGGCATCTGCTGGGACGTTGATCTTCTCGCCACTTGGCAAGCAAGCCTGGATGCTGCCATCCTCGTTGAAGCTGAAAAGCTCACGGATATCGCCATCCTTGCTGTATGACCAACTCTTGTGCTTCTTGTCGAACACAAAGTATGATTTCTCACCATCTGGGTCGGTAATCTCGTAGCCATTCTTCAATGTCTTGATGGCATACATGCGACCATCCTTACCCATTACGTCCTTAGTAGTTCCTACCTGGCCAATGACTTTGTTGCCTGTCCAGAACTCGATAGAGTTGAGAACGAGAAGGTCTGCAAATGAACATACTGCGTAAGCAGGAGAGATGAGCACGAAGATAATTTCGTTTACAAACTTGTTGTCTGTTGCTCTCTTGTTCCAGTCAAGTACGGAATTTGTCAGGCCAAATGAGCCGATGCAAGAACTGAATGTCAAGGCGCCCAACAGGACTGCGATGACAGGTTTAGTTAAATTTTTCTTCATAGTCATAAATTAATTTATATGTTGAGAATCTTTTACTTCGCAGACTCAAACTCGCGCAAGAAACGAGTATCGTTCTCAGAGAAGAGACGAAGGTCGCTCACGCGATATTTCAAGTTGGTGATACGCTCAACGCCCATACCGAAGGCATAACCCGTATAGACATTGCTGTCGATACCGCAAGCCTCAAGGTCATGAGGGTCAACCATACCGCAACCTAAAATCTCAACCCATCCGGTATGCTTGCAGAAGTTGCAACCCTTACCGCCACAGATGTTGCAGGAGATATCCATCTCGGCACTAGGTTCTGTGAATGGGAAGTAGCTAGGACGGAGACGAATCTTGGTATCTGCACCAAACATCTCACGGGCAAAGGTAAGGAGCACCTGCTTGAGGTCGGTGAAACTTACGTTCTTATCTACATAGAGACCTTCTACCTGATGGAAGAAACAGTGAGCGCGGGCGCTGATAGCCTCGTTACGGTAAACGCGGCCTGGGCAGAGCACACGGATAGGTGGCTCATGAGTTTCCATATAGTGAGCCTCGTCGCCAGAAGTATGGCTGCGGAGGAGCACATTCTTGGTAACATCGTCGCTGTTGGTCTTCTCTATAAAGAAGGTGTCCTGCATGTCGCGGGCTGGGTGGTCGGCAGCAAAGTTGAGCATCGTAAATACGTGCTTGTCGTCATCTACCTCAGGACCCTGGAAAAGGGTAAAGCCCATGCGAGCGAAAATGTCGATAATCTGATTCTTCACTACGGTGAGTGGATGGCGGGTACCGAGTGCTACAGGGTAGGCGGTACGGGTCAAGTCGATATCATCGCTTGATGCCTCGGCTTCTTCCATCTGCTCCTTCAGTCCGTTGATCTTATCAAGGGCTGCGTTCTTCAGCTCGTTGATTTTTACACCAACCTCTTTCTTCTGGTCGGCTGGCACTGTGCGGAAGTCGGCCATGAGGGCGTTAATCTCGCCCTTCTTGCTCAGATACTTGATTCGAAGCTGCTCTACTTCTTCTGCGTTTTGGGCAGTCAAAGTGCTCACTTCTTTCAAGAGTTCGTCTATTTTTTCTAATAACATATCTATATTTTTATCTTTTTTGACTGCAAAGATAACATTTTTTGCTTAAAAGATGAAATAATTCAAAAGAAAGTTGTACTTTTGCATGGAAAATTTGAGAAATTTAATAGGTTTATGAAAAAACTCTGTTTATTAACGGTGTTAATGGCGGTGCTTACCATCGTTTGTTTCACGTCTGTGGGATGCACAGACAAGAAGCCTGCGCCTGCCATTGATTCGGCTTCATCTGATACGGTGATTGCTGACACCCAAGCGATGGACTCTACAGAACAGCTGATAGAGGAGACTCCGATGCCAAAGGCGGCTGACGAGCTTTTTGATGATTTCGTGTTTAATTTTGCAGCTAACAGAAAGTTGCAGAAAAGTCGTATTGTCTTCCCGCTGCCGGTATATCACGGTAAGAAACTGACCAAGAAGATTGAAAAAAAACATTGGAAGATGGAGCATTTCTTCATGCGCCAGGATTATTACACGCTGATTTTTGATAATCAGAAACAGATGAAACTGATGAAGGATACTACTATCGATCATGCAGTAATAGAAAAGGTGTTCTATAGTAGAAAGACTGTTCAGCAGTTTGTGTTTAATCGCATCAATGGTCAGTGGATGATGACTAGCATCTGCTACAAGCCTATGTATCAGAATAATAATGCCGATTTCCTGAAGTTTTACGGCCATTTTGCTACTGATACCGCTTTCCAGGCTCGCCATATCCATAATCCGGTGAAGTTTACCGGTCCTGATCCTGATGATGATTTCAGTACGATGACAGGCGATATAGAACCGGAAACATGGCCTGCCTTTGCGCCTCAACTGCCTCACGGCATGATTTACAATATAATCTATGGTCAGAAATATACCGAAAGCAACCAGAAAATCTTCGTGATTCGTGGTATTGCCAATGGTATGGAAACCTCTCTTACTTTCAAAAAGATTGGAGGAAAATGGGAACTGATCAAGCTGAATATGTAGCTTTTTAGTTAGTAGTAATAGTTTTACCAGATATGAAAGATATTCGTAACTATGGCCTTTTGGCTCACAATACATTCGGGATTGATGCTAAATGCAGCAGATTTCTAGAGTATGAATCGGTTGAGGAAGCCCGACAGATAGTGGGCTTGCTGACAGAGGCTGATCAGCCGCTGCTCATTTTGGGCGGTGGTAGTAATCTCTTGCTGACCGGTGATTATGCAGGTACAGTACTCCATTCGGCTATTATGGGTATTGAGGTTCTAGACAACAAGACTTTGGCAGCTGCAGAGGGGGATGATGCTTTGTGCAATCCTGATTGGGTATTCCTTTCCTGTGGTAGTGGCGAGGTGTTTGATGATGTGGTAGCTTATGCCGTGGAGCATGGTTATCATGGAGCGGAGAATCTGAGTATTATTCCGGGTGAAGTAGGTGCCAGTGCGGTTCAGAATATCGGTGCCTATGGTGTGGAAGCTAAGGATATTATATATAAGGTGGAAGCGGTTGAGATAGCTACGGGCAGAGTAGTGGTGTTTGATAATGCTGACTGTAAGTATAGCTACCGTCAGAGTAAATTTAAGCATGAGTGGAAGGATAAGTATCTGGTGACGCATGTGATTTACCGTTTGCAGAAGACCTTCCGTCCGGATCTGGATTATGGTAATATCCGTTCTGCGCTCGAGGCTAAGCGTATTGCCGAGCCTACAGCCCAGCAGCTTCGTGATGTCATCATAGAAATTAGAGAGGCAAAATTGCCTGATCCTAAGGTGTTGGGTAATGCAGGCAGTTTCTTTATGAATCCTATTGTAGAGAAGGCTAAGTACGAAGAACTGGCTGCTCTTTATCCGGGTATGCCTCATTATACAATCGATGATTCTCATGAAAAGATTCCGGCTGGCTGGATGATTGATCAGTGTGGCTGGAAGGGAAAGAGTCTGGGACGGGCCGGTGTACATGATAAGCAGGCACTGGTGCTTGTGAATCGTGGCGGCGCTACGGGCGAGGAAATCGTAAAACTCTGTGAGACCATCCAGGAGGATGTGAAGCAGAAGTTTGGTATAGAGATTCATCCGGAGGTGAATGTGAAGTGAAGAATTCGTTTGTTTTCAGAAAAATATTTGATAATTAATGAAGGTAACTTTATTAGGTACAGGCACATCGGGCGGGGTTCCTTCGTTGGGATGTAACTGTGACGTGTGCCGGAGTACGGATCCGCATGATAAAAGATTGCGCAGTGCAGCAATGATAGAAACGGAGAATACCCGTATTCTGATAGATGCCGGACCTGATATCCGACAGCAGTTGTTACGTGTGCCTTTCAGAAAGATAGATGGCGTCCTGGTTACGCATATCCATTACGACCATGTTGGTGGCATAGATGATTTGCGCCCTTTCTGTATCTTTGGTGATATCAATATCTATGGCGATGAAATCGTTACTGCGGGGCTGCCTCATACGATGCCTTACTGCTTTCCGAAGAATGCAGAAAAACTCTATCCGGGAGCTCCTAAACTCAAATTGCATACCATTCATCCGCATGAGCATTATCAGATAGGGGATATTGAGTTTGTTCCTATCCGTGTGATGCACGATAAGATGCCTATTCTCGGCTATCGGTTTGGTAAGTTTGCCTATATTACTGATATGAAGTCTATGGGTGATGAAGAATATGCTTATTTGGATGGTGTGGAAACACTCGTAATTAACGCACTCAGATTTGAGAAAACACATCACAGCCATCAGCTTGTATCTGATGCTATTGAGGTGTCGCGCAGGATAGGAGCAAAACATACTTATTTTATCCATGTGACTCATCAGATAGGTTTTCACGATGAGGCGAATAAAAGGCTGCCCGAAGGTTTTGAATTTGGCTTCGATGGAATGGAGATATATGTAGAAAATAGATGAACTTTTATTGAAAAAGGTTTAAAGATAGGTCAAAAAAAGTTAATTAAATTAAAATAATAGGTCTTTTGCTAAGAAAAATTTGCAAGTATCATAGATTATTTCTATATTTGCATGTGTGTTTTTCATAGTATTAGATTTAAGGTTAACAAGGTATTGGGGTCGCAGCGGCGACCCTTTTTTGTTTTTATCCCCTTTTGGTGACTAAAAAATACCTTTTTCCAAGGCATCTTTCCTTTCTCCAAAACGGTATATGGTTCATCTCTTCCGAGGTTTGAATCTCCGGTAAAGTTTCCAAGCCAACAGTGCACCGTCGAATGCTCCTGCTCCCACCTGCAGCAAACTCTGCAGTCGCTTGCTAGGACTCGCATTGCGTGACAGGATTTCAGGTTTTGTGAAAAGCGAGTTCCATAAAGTCTGAATCTTGGCATCATCGGCATCAATTTCCTTGCGTATCGTCTCTTTTTTGAGTCGGATATCGTTTAAGGAATTATATTCTGTGATTTCTGAATGATTTGTCATGTTGCGAAAAGGAGGTTATTTTTCCATTAAGAGGCTTGCCAGAAATCTGACCAATGGTCTCTCGATCCACTTATGGCGGAAAATTACAAATAATATTAATATAAATAGGTATACTGCAGCAACAATGCAGAATCCGAAAGTCAGACTACCTATTAAGTCTGCCAATGCAAAAGCAGCGCCAAAGGATAGGTAAATGAGGGTAAGCGTAAGTAAGCCCAGAAGTACCACCGTCATGGTGATGACTGTAAGCAGGCGTACCACCTTATCCACAACATCGAGCTTCAGATATTCGCTCTGAAGCCCGATGTAATGTTTAAGCACCTCAATGAGCTGCCCGATAGTTTCTACATTTTTATCGTTAGAGAACATCATGATAGGTGATGATTAAACCTCAGGAGCTGCGTCCTTGATATCGTCAACCAGATCATCAACGTCCTTACGGCTCAACTTGATGTCGTGCTTCTTGCAGAAATCGTCTACTGCACCTGCAATCTTACTACGTGTATCCTCACCCTTCTCAGGAGCGAAAATCAAACCGAGTGCTGTACCAGCGATAGCACCGCCGAGGAAAGCACCAATGTAACCTAATGTTTTCATATGCTATAAATTTTAAACGTTAAACGATTATCTTCTTGTCATTTTCATTTGACAATGCAAATATACTAAATTCTCTTTAAAAAACAAGCCTTTTAGCCTTAATTTTTCATTAAAAATGTTTTAATAGCCTTATTTAACAAACTTTAGGCGGCATATTCTTCGTTTTTCGGGCATTTTTTTGTATTTTCGCAGAGTAAAAAACGCATAACGCGAAATTTATATTGAATGAACAACAATAATAAACAATAAAACGAATAAGAATTATGAAGAAAATTACAGTATTAAGCATGGGTATGTGCGCAGTTTTGGCGCTCGCAAGTTGTGGTACATCTAAGGAAAGTGCATACAAGAAGGCATATGAGAAGGCTCAGCAGCAGGAACAGCAGGCAGCTCAGGCTCCTGTTGCTCAGGAACCAGTTGTAGCTCCTCTCGAGACTCAGGCTCCTTCTGATGAGCAGACAGAGGTTGATAATGCTACTGTTCGTTCTGAGGATGTTTCTCTCGTCTCTGGTTCTGGCTTGTCAAGCTATAGCGTAGTAGTTGGTTCTTTCTCTCTCAAGGCTAACGCTGAGGGATTGGCTAGTACATTGAAGAGCGCTGGCTACGATGCTCAGATCGCCCTGAACACAGAGCGTAACATGTATCGCGTGGTAGCTTCTACATTTGCTGATAAGGCTGCTGCTGTCAAGAGCCGCAATCAGCTTCGCGCTGGTAAGTATCCTGATGCTTGGTTACTCCTTAAGAAGTAATCTGATATTATATAAGGATAAGATATCCGTAGATTAATGCGAATTTTATCTATAGATTACGGTAAAAAACGTACCGGACTGGCTGTGACCGACCCATTGCAGATTATTGCCAATGGGTTGGCCACAGTTTCTACACATGAACTTTTCACTTATATCGAAACTTATATTCAGAAAGAACAGGTGGAGCGTATTGTTATCGGAAAACCGATGCAACCTAACGGGCAGCCAAGTGAAAACCTGGCAAGAGTAGAAAACTTCTACAACCGTTGGCGAAAGGCTCATCCTGAAATTCCAATTGAATATTATGACGAGAGATTTACATCAGTCCTGGCACATAGAGCCATGATAGATGGAGGTGTAAAGAAGAAAGTGAGAAAAGAAAATAAAGGATTGGTAGACGAGATAAGTGCTACCATCATATTACAGGATTATTTGCAATCAAGAAGATAATGATTTTACCGATTTATATTTATGGTCAGCCAGTGCTGAGAAAAGTGGCTGAAGATATTACACCTGATTATCCAGATCTCAAGGTGTTGATTAATAATATGTATGAAACCCTTGATTCCAGCAACGGCATCGGACTGGCTGCACCTCAGATTGGCTTGCCTATCCGCCTCGTTGTTATCGACCTGGATGTGCTCAGCGAGGATTACCCTGAGTATAAAGGATTCCGTCATGCTTTCATCAATGCCCATATCCTAGAGCGCGATGAGGAAAATACCGACTCTTCTGAAGAGGGATGTCTTTCTATTCCTGGTATCAATGAGAAGGTGGTTCGTCCTACACGCATTCATGTAAAGTATATGGATGAGGATTTTAATGAACATGATGAGTGGATAGGGGGATATCTGGCTCGCGTGATGCAGCATGAATTCGACCATTTGGAGGGTACGATGTTTGTTGACCGTGTGTCTCCTCTTCGCAAGAACATGATAGCAGGAAAGCTCAAGAGTATCATCAAGGGCAATTTCCGTGCTGCCTATCGTACTAAGATACGTCGATAGTTCTTCCGAAAATATAGTAAGCTTCATGGTAATCGTGACGATTGGGCTTACTATATTTTTTTATTCTACATTCAATAGGTTTTATTTCAGAGAGTTACGAACAGATGAAGAAGATTCTCTTAGTTCTTTTTATGGTAATGGGCGCCATGTCGACTTCTGCCCAATATCGTGTAGACCGACTTGTTACGGCCGGTCGGAGTGCATTGTATTATGAGGATTTCGTCCTTTCAATCAAGTATTTTAATCTGGCTATCGGTGCCAAGCCTTATCTGTATGAGCCTTGGTATTACCGCAGTGTGGCAAAATTTAATCTGGATGACTTTACGGGTGCCGAAAGTGATGCCAGCGAGGCGTTGCATCTCAATCCCTATATCAATGATATTTATGACTTGAGAGCCATCTGTCGCATCAGACAAAACAGGTTTGATGATGCGATAGCTGACTATAACGAGGCTATCAGACTGGAACCGCGCAACCGAAATTACTGGTTCAACCGTGCTATCTGCCAGATGGAAAACAAAAAGTATGAGGCGGCGCAACAGGAACTGGATACCATCGTGGAAAAATGGAAAGACTGGTCGAATGCTTATTCGCTCAAGGCTGAAGTGTATCTGCATCAGAAAGATACCGTGCAGGCTGAGAAATGGCTAGACAAGAGTCTGCAGCTCAATCCGTATGATGGGGATGCCTGGACTACGCGTGCCTATATGGCGCTGGCTAGAAAGGAATGGAAAACGGCTGATGAGGCGCTGACCAAGAGTCTGCATTTCAAACCTAACAATGTAAACAGTTACATCAACCGTGCTTTGGCGCGTATCAATCTGAATAACCTCAGGGGGGCGATGAGCGATTATGACAATGCCCTTGAGCTGGATCCGAACAATTTCCTGGCTCATTATAATAGAGGACTGATGCGTGTACAGTTGGGTGATGATAACCGGGCTATCACCGATTTCGACTTCATTATCAAGATGGAACCCCAGAACTTCATGGCTATCTTCAACCGAGCTCTATTGCATGACAAGACCGGTAATCTGAGAGCAGCCATCAAGGATTATACTATGGTTATCAACCAGTTCCCTAACTTCTGGACCGGTTTGTCTAACCGTGCCAGCTGTTACCGACGCCTGGGCATGACAGCCAAGGCAGAGATGGATGAATTCCGTATCTTCAAGGCGCAGATGAACAAGCATATCGGAATCCAGCCGAGATGGAGCGCAAAGACCAAGAAGGAGATGCGTAAGCGCTCTGAGGTTGACCCGAATAAGTTTGCTTCGCTGGTAGTAGATGACGAACCGAAGTATGAACACAACTATAAGAGCGAGTATCGTGGTAAGGTTCAGAACCGTCAGGTAGAAACCGCCTTCCTGCCGATGTATCAGCTCTCTTATTTCCCAAACAATCAGAATGTAAATGGAGTTCAGGCTTATGACAAGGAGGTTGATGCGCTCAATCAGCATACCAAGGCAGACAAGGTTTATATTGTTTGCAGTAAGGAGCAGCTCGATGAGAATGGTTCTATGAAGATATTCTCGATGATTGATAAACTTTCGGCGGAGTTGAGTGTGGCGAGCGATAATGAAACCAGAAAACGTCTCCTGATGCGCAGGGCCATCGCTCATAGTGTACTTCGTGATTTTGAGGCTGCCATCAGTGATTTCACCTATTATATCTCGCTCGATGACAAGAACTCTTTGGCTTACTGGCAGCGTGCAGTCTGCCAGGCTGAGATGGATGAATTTAACAAGGCCGAGGGCAAGGGTGTTCTGAACATCCATTCTGCTGAGGCTGATTTCAGTGATGCCATCCGCCTGAACAGTAACAATGCTTACATCTATTATAATAGAGGTAATCTTCATGCAGGCAGAAACGAACTTTCAAAGGCAATAGATGATTATACCATTGCCTTGAGAATTGATAACCGCCTTGCAGAGGCTTATTATAATAGAGGTATAGCACGAGCCAAGAGTGGCAATAAGCAGACTGCCATCCAGGATCTTTCAAAGGCAGGAGAACTTGGTTTGTATGATGCTTATTCTGTAATCAAGCGCTTGAATAAGTCGAAATAAAAAAATCCCGCAGAGAAAATCTGCGGGATTTTTTTTATGTATTTATGTATTCCGGTTTTATATTCTCGTTACCTGCTTAACGCCCTTCACGGCGCTCAGTTTCTTGATGAGTGCATCGGTCTTGCCGGCATCATCAATCATTACGGTAACATTGCCAGAGAAGAGACCATCCTTGGAAGAGATGTTGATGCCTCGCATGATGAGTTTGTCTTCCTTGGAAATGATGTTGGTGATGTTGCTCACGATACCGATATCGTCGTTTCCGATGATGCGGAGCGTGATGGCATACTTGGATGTTCCCTTGCCGCTCCATTTCGCCTTCACGATGCGGTAACCGAAACGGCGGCGCAGTTCCTTGGCGTTAGGACAATCCATGCGATGTACCTTGATACCCTTGCTGATGGTAACGAATCCGAAGATTGGGTCGCCGTAGATAGGGTGGCAGCAATGAGCCAGTTCGAAATCGATGCCCTTGAGGTGCTCATCGATAACCAGCACGTCATCGCTCTGCTTCATCAGTTCCTCGGTAGGATTCTCAAACTCAAAATTCTCTGCACTTTCTGCAGGCTTGTTGGTATTGGCGAGGTTCAGGTCGTGGTCGCGTTCCTCTATGTATCTCTCGATGATGCTGTTCACGTCGATTTTCTCCTCGGCTACATCCTTGTAGAAGTCTGAGTTCTCCTTATATCCCATCTTCTTGATGATGCGCGCCATGATGCTCTCATCAATATCCAGTTTCCTGTTCTTGAATCGGCGCTCCAAAAGTTCCTTGGCATAGAGGCCGTCCTTCTTCTGGGTTTCCTTCAGCGCTAAACGAATCTTGGCTTTAGCCTTGGATGTCTGCACGATGTTGAGCCATTCGCGGCGTGGCTTCTGGTTGCTCTGTGTGAGGATTTCTACCTGATCTCCCGAATGGAGTTCCTGTCGGAAGGTGACGGCTCTTCCGTTAATCTTTCCACCCACACAGGTATTGCCGATGCGGGAGTGGATATAGTAGGCAAAGTCGAGTACCGTAGCTCCCTTCTGGAAGTTCAGCAGGTCGCCCTTTGGAGTGAACACGTATACTTCGTCTTCCTTCAGGTCGGTGGTAAACTGGTCCATCAGCTGCAGGTCATCGTTGCTTTCCAGGGCAGCACGGATATTGGCAAGCCATTCGTCAATGCCGCCTTCTCCCTGCTTGATGCCCTTGTAGCGCCAGTGGGCAGCAAGTCCGTGCTCTGCAATATCGTCCATGCGCTCGGTTCTGATCTGTACCTCTACCCATTTGTTTTCAGGACCCAATACAGTGGTATGCAGACTTTCATAACCGTTGCTCTTAGGCACGCTGAGCCAGTCGCGCATACGCTTTGGGTTTGGCTGATACATGTCGGTGATGAGGGCAAAGGTCTGCCAGCACTGCATATACTCTTTCTCTCTTGGCGCATCGAGGATAATACGGATGGCAAAGAGATCGTATACACCCTCGAAGGCGCACTTCTGCTTTTTCATCTTCTGCCAGATGGAGTGGATACTCTTGGTACGGCCCTTCATGTGATATTTCAGACCGGCAGCATCGAGCTTTTCCTGGATTGGCTGGATGAAGCGGGCGATATAGGCATCGCGCGAAGCCTTGGTGGCGTTCAGTTTGTCCTTTATCATATAGTAGGCATCGTGCTCGAGATACTTCAGACTGAGGTCTTCCAGTTCGCTCTTCAGCTTGTAGAGTCCCAGTTTGTGGGCGAGTGGGGCATAGAGGTAGCTTGCCTCTTCGCTTACTTCATGCTTTGCCTCTTTCTGTTCTGTATCACGAATCTGTCGCATCACGTTCACGCGATCGGCAATCATGATGAGGATGACGCGCATATCCTCAGAGAAGGAGATAAGCAGATTTCTGAAGTTCTCGCTCTCGATGATAGGGTTGCGCTTGTATAAATCGTGGATGCGAAGCAGACCACTGATAATGTGGGCTACGCTATCTCCGTATTTCTTCTGTATCTCTTCGATGGTCTGATAGCCATCGATGACGCTGGTCTGCATCAGGATGGCGATGATGCCATCTCGTTTCAGACCTATCTCGTTTACTGCGATTTCTGCGGTTTGCAGGGCAGCGAGTATTGGATTCATTCCGAAGACATTGCGCTTAATCTGATGGTTGATGAAGGCATGCTGTATGTCTTCACGCAGATGCTGCTCGTCGCCTGGCTTGAATGTATCGCCTACGGCGGTTCTCAGGCGCTCTAGTATCTGGAGTGTCTGTTCCTTTTCTTCGGATGTGAATTTAAAAGGTGTTTCGTTCATTGTCGTTCCCTCCTGCTGATGATATATTTATTGAGTTGTTATAACTCGTCTATCCACTTTCTGCCAGATTTGGTGTAGCTCCAAATGGCTAAGCTCATACCAATAACAGCTCCTATACACATTACTAAAGCAAATCCTTCCATAATATAATGTTTTTAATCGTTATACTTCATTACATTGTTCGCAAATAATGCAAAGCTTATAGCGCTCAATGAGCCTGCAATGATGCAGACGTAATTAAATACACCCATCTCGTCACCGGTAATCATTGGAGATAATCCGCCTATACCGGTTCCGCTGATGAACAAGTTAGATACCCCATAGAGGTAATGTGATAGCCCCGACCTTCTGTCGTGCTCTTTTGATAATTTACTAACCATGTCGCAATATTCCATTTTAAATTTGACAAACAATGGCGATTCGGCGTTAAAAACGCCTACTTCGTTAAATTTTCAATGCAAAGGTACAAAAAAAAGCGGAAATATTTCTGATTATCAGAAAAAACTAGTATCTTTGTAGCACATATAGTGTAAATTTAACATAAATATGGTATTATGAATCAGCAAGATCTAAACCAAATCTCTGCTCGCGGTATCTCCGAGCAGCAGATTGAACATCAGTTGGAACAAATCAAGAATGGTTTCCCTTTCCTCAAACTTGAGGGCGCGGCTGCCATCGGTAAGGGTATCATGGCTCCTACAGCTCAGGAAGTAGAGGACTACGAGAAGGCGTGGAACGACTACAAGGCTGAGGGTCACAAGATTGTGAAGTTCGTACCTGCTTCAGGTGCGGCAAGCCGCATGTTCAAGAACATGTTTGCATTCCTCGATGCTCCATACGATGTTCCTACTACTGACTTCGAAAAACAATTCTTCGAGAATATCAAGAAGTTTGCTTTCCGCAAGGCACTCTGCGATAAGTGCCATGTAAACAACGAGAAGGGTATCATGTGCCTTATCAAGAAGGGCGATTACAAGGCTGTTGTGGCTAATCTCCTCAAGCCAGAGGGATTGAACTACGGACAGTTGCCTAAGGGATTGCTCCAGTTCCACGAGTATGAGGACGAGGTTCGCACCCCAATGGAGGAGCACCTGGTTGAGGCTGCGCTCTATGCAAGCAGCAACGGCGAGGCTAATGTTCACTTCACCGTTTCTCACGACCACCTGGAACTCTTCAAGCAGATGGTAGCAGAGAAGGTTGACAAGTATGCACAGCGCTACGGCATCAAGTACAATATCTCTTTCTCTGAGCAGAAGCCTAGCACCGATACCATCGCTGCCAATCCAGACAATACTCCATTCCGCAACGAGGATGGCTCATTGCTGTTCCGTCCGGGCGGTCATGGCGCACTCATCGAGAACCTCAACGAGATAGATGCTGATGTGGTATTCATCAAGAATATTGACAATGTGGTTCCTGATCGCCTGAAGGCTGAGACTGTTACCTGGAAGCAGGTGATTGCAGGTGTATTGGTTACTTTGCAGAAGCAGGCTTTCGATTATCTGAAGGTTTTGGATTCTGGTCAGTACAACCATGAGAAGCTGGAGGAGATTATCCGCTTCGTTCAGCGCGACCTCTGCTGTCGTAAGGCTGATATCAAGGAGCTGGAGGATGCCGAACTGGTTATCTATCTGCGTAAGAAGTTGAACCGTCCTATGCGTGTCTGCGGTGTCGTTAAGAACGTGGGCGAGCCTGGTGGTGGTCCATTCCTTACCTATAATCAGGATGGCACGGTAAGCCTTCAGATTTTGGAGAGCTCTCAGATTGACAAGAATAACGAGGAGTATATGAAGATGTTCACCGAGGGTACTCACTTCAACCCGGTAGATCTCGTCTGCGCGACCAAGGATTACCAGGGCAATGCCTTCGATCTTCCTAAGTTCGTTGATCCATCTACCGGTTTCATCTCCAGCAAGAGTAAGAATGGTAAGGATTTGAAGGCACTCGAGTTGCCAGGTCTCTGGAATGGTGCGATGAGTGACTGGAATACAGTATTTGTAGAGGTTCCTCTCGGTACATTCAACCCAGTGAAGACCGTGAACGATCTGCTCCGCGACCAGCATCAGGCTGTAGAGGGTGGTATCAAGCACGAGCATCATCACGAACACGGAGAGGGCGGCTGCTGTGGTAAGCACTAATATCCGATTCCGTATATCTCGATGGTAAGATATAAACACAATAAAGGCTCAGTTCCCGATTTTATTCGAGGATTGAGCCTTTATCATAGAGCTAATAATGTGTCTGCTAAAAATTATAAGATGTTCTGAATCAAATAAAAATAGCCTCTTGTTTCAAGTCTGCTAAAGGAAAAACTATCGGTTACAAAGGATAGGAATCCTTAGCAGGAAGTTCTTAGTTGTACCAAATTTCTCCGCCTAATACTGTTGGATACTCTTCAGCTGTTGTTCTTTCTACAGGAGCCGCAATTTCTACGAACTCACCATACTCCTTTACCTTGTTAATGTTCATAATTTGTTGGTTTTGTTGATTTATTAATTTATATTACGGATTGGTATCTAATAAGGATACTGATCTTTTACTTTTTTTCTACGCTGCAAAGTTACACAAAAAATGATATGCAAAAAGTTTTTTGGCAAAAAAACTGTCAATATTTAACCTTCGTTAAATGTTTTCTGCATATTTCCTGTAATACTATTCGGTTTTGTAGGGTAATTTTCTTTGTTTCGCTAAATGACTCATAATGAGCAAGTAAATGACAGTTTGCCAATCTGTAGTTTAATCGTATACACTATCGGGAGACTGTCATTTACTTCATTGCTTCATTATATGGATGAAGATTTCACCTTATACTATATAGAGATTTCGCCCGCCAGGGATTCGGTCAGTTTTTCTCTTACCTTTTTGTTATCTGCATATCTTCCCTGCAGATACATCATCTTGGTGACCATAGCCTCTACCGTAGAATCGTATCCGCTTATCACATGAGCTGCTTTCAACTGGAAGCCGGCTCCGTAGCGTTCCATCTCTACACAGCCCGTAAGACATTGGCTGATATTCACGATGTTTACTCCGCGATGGGCAGCCTGATCCAGAAGACGCATGATCCATGGCGTGTGAGGAGCATTGCCTGAACCGAAAGTACGCATCACGATGCCGCGGAGGTCTGGTGATTCCATCACGTGGCGCACAATGTTATCCTGGATACCCGGGAAGAGACTGAACACGATGACGTTCGGATCGAGCTTCAGGTGTGGAACCATTGGCTTTCTGTAATCCGGCGTAAGAATGTGATGGTCGTGATATTGGAAATTGATTCCTACATCGCAGAGGTGAGGGTAGTTGAATGATTCGAAAGCATGAAAACCCTCGGCATTGATCTTGATGGCACGGTTACCGCGAATCAGCTTGCCGTTGAAAAAGATGCATACCTCGGGCACCATAGGGCGTCCTTCAGCATTCTTGGCAGAAGCAATCTCTATGGCTGTCATCAGATTCTCCTTGCCGTCGGTTCGCAATTCACCGATAGGCAGCTGGCTACCTGTCAATATTACAGGCTTGGTCAGATTCTCAAGCATGAAGGACAAGGCAGATGAAGTGTAAGCCATTGTGTCAGTGCCATGAAGGATTACGAATCCGTCATAGTCGTTGTAGTTGTTGGATATCATGCTTACGATTTCTGCCCAGCGCATTGGATCCATGTCGCTGGAATCGATAGGTGGGTCGAATTTTCGCACATCGATTTCTGCCTGAATGAGCTTGAATTCGGGCATGGAAGAAACGAGGTGATTGAAATCAAGAGGTTCCAGTACACCTGTCATCGGGTCCTTTCCCATACCGATGGTACCACCGGTATAGATGATGAGAATCTTTGGTTTTGCCATTTTCTATGTTTCTTTACATTTTGTCACGTTATCGGATGCAAAGATAATGAAAATATTTGTTTCTCCAAAACTTATTGGCTAAAAATGTATCTGAATTTTACAAAGTGTTACGAAATATTGGTAGAAAAGCAGATGAAAACTTCAATATCTCAGCATTTTCGGTCTTAAAAGCCCTTAATATAAAGAGGTGTTAGCAAAGTTTAGCAAAATAAATGCATTTTTATTCGCTTGTTACAAAAAGAAATCGTACTTTTGCAGACGATTTAATAAAAATACTAAGTTGTTATGGTAAAAATCACATTCCCAGACGGATCTGTTCGTGAGTATGAACAGGGCGTAACTGGCTTACAAATCGCCGAGAGCATCTCACCGGCTCTCGCTCGCAACGTTGTATCTTGCGGTGTTAATGGTGAGACAGTAGAGTTGAACCGTCCTATCAATGAGGATGCAAATGTAGAACTCTACAAGTTTGAGGATGAGCAGGGTAAGCACACATTCTGGCATACATCTGCCCACTTGTTGGCTGAGGCTCTTCAGGAGCTTTACCCAGGCATCCAGTTCGGTTTCGGTCCAGCCGTAGAGAGTGGTTTCTTCTACGACGTGATGCCAGCCGAGGGTCAGGTGATCTCAGAGAATGATTTCGCCAAGATTGAGGCTAAGATGATGGAACTTGCCAAAAAGAACGAACCTGTGGTTCGCAAGGAGGTGGCTAAGGCTGATGCTCTCGCTGAGTTCAAGGCTGACGGTCAGACTTACAAGTGCGAGCATATTGAGCAGGACTTGGAGGATGGTACCATCACCACATATACCCAGGGCAATTTCACCGACCTCTGTCGTGGTCCTCACTTGATGAACACTGGCCTTATCAAGGCTGTGAAGATTACAAGTGTGGCTGGTGCATTCTGGCGCGGTGATGCCAAGCGCGAGCAGATGACCCGTATCTACGGTATCAGCTTCCCTAAGAAGAAGATGCTCGATGAGTACTTGGTAATTCTCGAAGAGGCTAAGAAGCGTGACCACCGTAAGATCGGTAAGGAGATGGAACTCTTCATGTTCTCAGAGCGTGTAGGTAAGGGTCTTCCTATCTGGTTGCCAAAGGGTACACAGCTCCGCCTGCGTCTGCAGGAGTTGCTTCGTTCTCTCCTGAAGCCTTACAACTACCAGGAGGTTATCTGCCCAGGTATCGGTGGCAAGAGTCTCTATGTAACATCTGGTCACTATGCTCACTATGGCAAGGATGCATTCCAGCCTATCCAGACACCGGAGGAGGATGAGGAGTATATGCTCAAGCCAATGAACTGTCCTCACCACTGCGAGGTCTACGCTCGCAAGCCTCGTTCTTACAAGGATCTTCCTTTGCGTATTGCTGAGTTCGGTACCGTATTCCGCTATGAGAAGAGCGGTGAGCTCCACGGTTTGACTCGTGTTCGTACATTTACACAGGATGATGCCCACATTTTCGTTCGTCCAGAGCAGGTAAAGGCTGAGTTCGAGAATGTAATCGACGTAATCCTGAAGGTATTCAAGATCTTCGGTTTTGAGAACTACGAGGCACAGATATCTCTCCGCGATCCTAAGGATACAGAGAAGTATATCGGTTCTGATGAGATTTGGGAAGAGAGCGAGAACGCTATCCGCGAGGCTTGCAAGGAGAAGGGACTTGAGACTCGTGAAGAGATTGGTGAGGCTGCCTTCTATGGTCCTAAGCTCGACTTCATGGTAAAGGATGCCATCGGTCGTCGTTGGCAGTTGGGTACCATCCAGGTGGATTACAACTTGCCAGAGCGCTTCAAGCTGGAGTATACAGCCGAGGATAACTCTAAGAAGACTCCTGTGATGATTCACCGTGCACCATTCGGTTCACTGGAGCGATTCACAGCCGTTCTCATCGAGCATACAGCCGGTCACTTCCCATTGTGGTTGACTCCAGATCAGGTTGCAATTCTCCCTATCTCTGAGAAGTTCAACGACTATGCCCAGAAGGTACGTCAGTATCTTGACAAGCAGGGTGTACGTGCTCTCGTTGATGACCGTAACGAGAAGATTGGCCGCAAGATTCGTGACAACGAGTTGAAGCGTGTTCCTTACATGGTTATCGTTGGTGAGAAGGAGAGTGCCGAGGGCTTGGTATCTATGCGTAAGCAGGGTGGTGGCGAACAGGCTACCATGAGCATGGAAGAGTTCGCTCAGCGCATCAATGCCGAGGTTGCAGAGCAATTGAAGGCCGCTGAAGAGTAAAAATAAGATATAAATCCGCAGGTTTCTTTGGAAATCTGCGGATTTTTTTAAAATAACCCACTGAAAATTTGGTAGTTTCACAAAATAATCGTAACTTTGCAGCCGTTTAATCAAAAAGACAAAAAAGAATATATCGAATAGTTAATGAAAAATGACAAAATGAAAAATCAGTACCGCGTAAACGAACAGATTCGTGCACGCGACGTGAGAGTAGTGAGTGATGGTGGAGCAGAAGTGATGCCAGCACGTAAGGCGTTGGAGTTGGCTCGTCAGCAAGAGCTTGACTTAGTCGAGATATCTCCTAATGCGCAACCACCCGTTTGCCGTATAGTTGACTATTCTAAATTCCTTTACCAGCAGAAGAAACATGCAAAGGAAATGAAGCAGAAGCAGGTAAAGGTGGAGACCAAGGAAATCCGTTTCGGACCTCAGACCGATGAGCACGACTATCAGTTCAAGCTCAAGCACGCTATGGAGTTCCTCAACGAGGGTAACAAGGTTCGTGCATACGTTTTCTTCCGTGGTCGCTCTATTCTCTTCAAGGAGCAGGGTGAGGTTCTTCTTCTCCGTTTCGCCAATGATTTGGAAGAGTACGGAAAGGTAGAGCAGATGCCAAAGCTCGAAGGTAAGAAGATGTTCCTCTACATGAGTCCTAAGAAGGCTGGTACTGCTAAGAAGAGCCAGCAGAAGATGGACCGTGAGAAGCGAGAGGCTGAAGCTAAGGCTGCTGCAGATGCAGAGCGCGCTGCTAATGCTGAGAAGAATGGCTTGCTCGCCAATGCTAAAGGCGGCGATGCCCTGAAGAAACTCGCAGAAGGAACAGAGGATTAAGAAAAAAAGATGCGTAACGCCCTGGTATATGCGTTGCCATCGCTATAATAAATAACAATTTAAAATTAAAAGTAAAAATGCCAAAAGTAAAGACTAATTCCGGCGCAAAGAAGAGATTCCGTTTCACCGGTACAGGTAAGATTAAGCGTCATCACGCTTTCCACAGTCACATCTTGACTAAGAAGACAAAGAAGCAGAAGAGAAATCTCCTTGGTGAGACTCTCGTAGACCGTTCAAACTTGAAGCAGGTTCGCGACTTGCTCTGCCTCCGTTAATTATTAACTTTTTAGTCGAACTTTTAAAGAAAAAAAATTATGCCAAGATCAGTAAATCACGTTGCATCAAAAGCAAAAAGAACAAGAATCTTGAAGCTCACTAAGGGTTACTATGGAGCTCGCAAGAATGTATGGACAGTAGCTAAGAACACTTGGGAGAAGGGTCTTACCTACGCTTATCGCGATCGTCGTAACAAGAAGCGCACATTCCGCGCATTGTGGATCCAGCGTATCAACGCTGCTGCTCGCCTCGATGGTATGAGCTACAGCCAGTTGATGGGTGCTCTTCACAAGGCTGGTATCGAGATTAACCGTAAGGTTCTCGCTGACCTCGCTGTAAACAACCCTGAGGCTTTCAAGGCTATCGTTGCAAAGGTGAAGTAAATCCGACGCTAGGCTCTTTTCTTCCGTGATTTTTTCTCGTAAGAAAGTGTTTAGCCTCTAGATTAAAGAAAACTGAAGATTGCATTGGTTGGAAGTATTTCCGCTGATGCAATCTTTTTTTTTGTGTGCCTGGAAAATAGAAAATTCCTCAAGAATGATTAAATAATTCCTCAAAATCTTGCATATTATTATATTTCTTCGTATATTTGCAAGGTTCATTAAAAGCATACTATTATGAAAGAAAAAAAATATCATATAGATTTGCATGAGGGTGAGGATATGGTAGCTGAGCCTACGCCAACTCATCGTGTTTCGGTGGTGGAGCATGCTGTGCCTATGCCGATGAGTGGTTTCGAGAATCATAAAGAGGTTTTAGATGAAATTCCGGAGTTGGGTAATCATTTCTCCTGGGAGAGTTTGATGGAGAGCATTGAGTATTGTAAAACCATTGCGGATGATCCAACGAAGTGGGAGCCATACGATGATTTTAAAGAACGTCTTTATCAGGATTTCCCATGGCTAAAGTAATTTTTAATGGTGCTCCTGATTTTCCATACCAGCTGCGAGGCGCTAATTTCATGAATAATTTTAAGTTGATTTATTATTATCTCGAAAAGCTGGATGAAGTTCATTTCGTAGATATTTGGGATATGAGAAAGAACCCATCCAGCTTTTGGAAACAAGATGAATAACTTATAAAAAGCAAAAAAATCCCCAGCTATCCATCAAAGGATAAATGGGGATTTTATTATTTATCAGCCTTTCGGGAGCTTATAACCTTTGCAGCTTTACTTCATCAACTCAATACCTGCCTCAAACTTGGTGGTCTTTTCCATGATGGTAGTGAGCTGATTGACAACTGACTTCAAAATCATGAATTTTGCCAAATCATCCTTGTCCATACCTGTAGTAGGAATCTTGTTAACCTGAGCATAAAGCATGGCGATGATAGGAGCTACGAAATCCTTGTCAACATAGAAATATACCTTGTTGGTTGCTGGATAAGATACGTGTACAGGAATACCTGTCTTAAACTGATCCAACATGCTGGTAATCATAGCCTTCTCCTGAGCATCGTCGATGTCTTCTGTAATCTTGGTTGTATTCAGGAATAAGGTAATCATATTCTCGTTAACCACCTTGTATGTAGCGTAATCGTTAGCTACCTTCCAGTCCTTGTCATCAGCCTCTTCCTTGTAGGTTGCGGAAATCTGACCCTTCTCATTGAAGGTTACATCCTGCAAAACGCTTCTGAGCTGGCTGTTAAGCAGCATTGGAGCCATTTTGATGGCATCCTTTACAGGATATGGTTCATCCATCAAGCCTGGGATAGTAATGGTTGCATCATTAGAACCTTCCCAGTTTAATACAACTGAACCTGTAGGATTGCCATTTGCATCAAAACCTGCTTCCTGTACCTTCCAGGTTCCCTCAATCTTCTCGTTGCGTACAAATTCCTTCTCATCATTGTCATCATCGCTGCTACAAGCAGTGAAGAAGCCAAGGGTGCAAACCATGGCCATTAAATAAATAAACTTTTTCATTGTCTTCTTTTTTTTATATTAATAAATATTGATTCTCTCTATATATAATAATGTTCGCGTACATTATATAATATCTTACTTCAGCTGATACGTGATACCTACGCTGCCGTAGATAGGATACATCGTCTGCTCAATGGTCTCGAAATCTTTTTTAAAAATACCATTTAAGCCCCAGCTCAGATCAGCACAGAGACCCCAGCGGTTGTTCAAGCGCCAGTCTATTCCGAAATCTACGCCCACATGCCAGTTGCGCATATCATCGCTGAAATCGTAATCACCACGCTCGCCTTCGTCATGACCCAACTTTACCTTCTGTCCGGTAGGATCGCCCTTAGGATGACCTTCCTCCTGGCGGCGCAAGTAACCATCGTATGCCCAGCCCTCAAACTTCTTTGATGTTACATAGCTAACATACGGACCCAACTTGAAACGGAGGTTGTCGCAAATGTCGTATGTTGCCTGCAATGGTACCGTGATGAGACTCATGTCTACCTTCGTAACCACGTTGCCTGTAAATATACCTTTCAGCTCTTCGCCTCCACGAACTATCCTCATATAATAGTTTTTTACGCCTGCATCAATCTTCATGCCCTTGTTTTCGAAGTGAAGTCCACCAACGAATCCCCATTTGCCTGAAAGTGGGTGATAAGCGTCAATACCCAGACTGAAGTTAGGTTGCAGGGTATAGCTGTGCAGTGTACGGATGGTGGCAGGAAGACCGATAGGGGCTGTGCCTCCCAGATTATATGCCACTCGTGCTTGATACTGGTAGCCGTGAAGATATTTGTTCCACGAGGTTCGCTTGCTTTCTTCTACCTGCTTGTGCTCTCCAGTCTTCTGATTCTCATTTTCTCCTGCCCATGTAGCAGTGCCCCATGTCAGCAGGAGAGCTAATATTGTTATCTTCTTCATTATATAGTTTCCTCCTTAGCTTATTTGCAAATCAACTTGAAACTATCTATCCAAAGGGTACTCTCTACGGCACCCAGGAAGTTGGCTCCATCGGAACTGGATGAACTGACAATAGCGAGACTGTAGCCACCATTCTTCAACTTGATTGGGTCAATGGTTTTCTTATACTCGAAATCTACGCTGAAGTGATGCCATTCCGGCGTGTTTCCAATGGCAATTTTTCCGTTGTCATCATGGGCTTCACCTACCAGAGCAAGTGCCACTATCTGTTTGCTGGTCTGTACATTATCTCCGTAGAGCAATACGGCATTTCCCTTTTCATCGATGTTCTCATAGAGTACAGCGTAGATGGTTCCGTAGTCATGGCGGTCAAGTTCCTTCATGTTCTTATCGGTGAATTTTTCGCCAGCCTGATACTTATACCATCCTTCTAACTTAGCAGGCTTGGCACTGAAACTGAACGGATGACCGAACTTTGTTGCCTTCATTGCATCGCGCAGGGCATCGGTAGCATCAAACTGTCCGATAAAGAGGTTGCCGGCAGCGATAGGTTTTTTCGCTATATCGGCAAGCCCACTTGTGCGTCGGGTTGTGAGTTGCACGCCCTTTCCCCTGTGTCCATCTTCTATCATCACGGTAGGATATTTTTCCGGTTTAGATGAACTGTTACTCATTTTGAATCCAGAGTTTCCTGTTGCCCAGATGTCGAGTTTATTGCCGTTCCAGTTCTCCTGCCAGTTGTAGTATCCTTTGCTGATATATGCGTCTTCAAATTCGAATTCAATCTCGTTTGGCATGGCGGTCTGTCCCTTCTTGATGCTTACCTGATAGGTACGGCTCCATTGTTTGTCTTCTGAAGTAACTGTATATGTTACAGGTCCTTTTGAGAAATCCTGAAGGCTTCCACTTTCAGGTGAGATGGTCGCTCCAGGTGTGAGGCGGAATATTGGCGCCTGTTTGGTAAGGGCGGCAAATGGTCTCATTGTGAACTCGATGTTTGTCTGATCACTCTGCACATTGACCAATGTATCAGATGGATTAGTAAACAATGAGTTCAATAAAATCTTGTTGTCTGCATGTATGTATGCCTGCTCGATGTCGCATTCGGCATTGAGTGGTTCTTCCTTGAAGCAGGAGGAGAGGGTAGTGATGCAACTCATTGATAGAGCGGCTACTATAAATCTAGACTGTTTCATATCTTGAACTTTTATTCCTTTTGTAATCTGGAGAATCGCTTCTCTTTCTTTTCTGATAATTCTTGAGAGAATGATTTCTCTAGTTCATATAATTTATTGCTTTATCGGTTGCAAAGATAATGCAAACGAGCGCAATGTAAGCTTGCTTACAAATTGCCGAGTGCAGCTTATCTTCTGCAAAGATAAACAGAAAACTTGAAACTACCAAATGTTTTTGGATTTTTCGACATGTTATGATAGAAAAATACTATGAATTAGTGGTTTTAGGACATGAATTAGTAGAGATGAGTTTACAGAAGTAGGCAGATAGTGCCCGATAGTTTATTTTTTTTATACACATAATAAAAAAGGGGACTGAAATCTCATTACTGAAATTTCAGTCCCCTGAATGTTTATTTAGCTAATGAATAGCAAATGCCTGATCTGTTTAAGATTAAGCCTTGCCCTCCATCTGAGCCTTCAACTTAGCGAGTGCATCGATATCACCGAGTGATGTGCTAGCAGCAACGTTGTTGATCATAGCTGTCTCGTTGTTGTTCTTGCGACCGTTGTTTGCACGCTTGTGAGCTGGCTTAGCAACTGGCTCGTTACCCTCCTCGAATGTACGAGAGTGAGAGAGGATGATGCGCTTTGTCTCCTTAACGAACTCGATAACCTTGAAGTCGAGAGTCTCGCCCTTCTTAGCCATTGCGCCGTCCTCCTTAGTGAGGTGCTTAGGAGTAGCGAAACCTTCACCACCCTCAGCGAGAGCTACAACAGCACCCTTGTCCATCAACTCAGTGATAGTACCCTGGTGAACAGAACCTGGAGTGTAGATTGCCTCATACTCATCCCATGGGTTCTTCTCCAACTGCTTGTGGCCGAGGCTCAAGCGACGGTTCTCCTTATCGATTTCGAGAACTACTACATCGATAGAAGCGCCTACAGAAGTGAACTCAGATGGGTGCTTTACCTTCTTAGTCCAAGAGAGGTCAGAGATGTGGATCAAACCATCAACACCTTCCTCAAGCTCTACGAAGATACCGAAGTTAGTGAAGTTGCGAACCTTAGCTGTGTGCTTGCTGCCAACAGGATACTTAGCCTCGATAGCCTCCCATGGATCTTCCTTGAGCTGCTTGATACCAAGGCTCATCTTGCGCTCAGCGCGGTCGAGAGTCAGGATAACTGCCTCTACCTCGTCACCTACCTTCATGAAGTCCTGAGCAGAACGCAAGTGCTGGCTCCAAGACATCTCAGATACGTGGATCAAGCCCTCTACACCTGGAGCAATCTCAACGAATGCACCGTAGTCAGCCATAACCACTACCTTACCCTTCACGTGATCACCTACCTTGAGGTTCTCATCGAGAGCATCCCATGGATGTGGAGTGAGCTGCTTCAAACCGAGAGCGATACGCTTCTTCTCCTCATCGAAGTCGAGGATAACAACGTTGATCTTCTGGTCGAGAGATACAACCTCGTGTGGATCGCTTACGCGGCCCCAAGAGAGGTCTGTGATGTGGATCAAACCGTCAACACCGCCGAGGTCAACGAATACACCGTAAGTAGTGATGTTCTTAACGGTACCCTCGAGGATCTGACCCTTCTCGAGCTTGCCGATGATCTCCTTACGCTGCTGCTCGAGCTCCTGCTCGATGAGAGCCTTGTGAGATACAACGACATTGCGGAACTCCTGGTTGATCTTTACAACCTTGAACTCCATTGTCTTGCCTACGAATACGTCGTAGTCGCGTATAGGGTGAACGTCGATCTGGCTTCCTGGCAAGAAAGCTTCGATACCGAAAACGTCAACAATCATACCGCCCTTAGTGCGGCACTTGATGTAACCCTGGATAACTTCCTCGTTCTCGAGAGCTGCATTAACACGCTCCCAAGACTTGCTGAGGCGAGCCTTCTTGTGAGAGAGTACCAACTGACCCTTTACGTCCTCCTGGTTCTCTACATAAACCTCAACCTTGTCGCCTACCTTGAGGTCTGGGTTGTAACGGAATTCAGAAGCAGGGATAATACCATCGCTCTTGTAACCGATGTTTACGATAACCTCTTTCTTGTCTACAGAGATTACTGTACCCTCTACAACCTGGTGTTCTGTTACCTTGTTAAGAGTTTCGTCATAGGCCTTCTCGAGGTCTGTTTTGCTGACGTTTGCGCTTGTGCCATTCTCAAACTCATCCCAATTGAAGTCGTCCAATGGCTTTACGTTCTTTAAATCTGACATAAAAAATAATTAAAAAATTAAAATTAATAAAGTTTGACTTTATGTGAATTGTATAAATCGGGCGCAAAATTACTCATTTTCTTTGAGTTACAGGCATTTACTCTTGAATTTCTTCTTTTTGTTAGTAATATTTAACTAAAATCGCTGTTTTTAGTGGATTCTTTCGGGAAAATACATAATATATATACGCATAACCCTTTCAATATTCTGATAACTTCCTCCTCGATGTTTCTTCCTGTGATGTTCTTCTCTGTTATCCGTGTTTTCATCTGATTCTATGATGAAAATGAAGAGGGAAGAAAAATAATGGCGAAAGAAAAAGCCGGACGAAATTTTTATTTGTATGAAAAATGAGTTAAATTCATTAAAAAAAGACACCGAAATGTTGGCGATTACAAAATAATTGTTACCTTTGCGTTCAAAATGTAATGAATATAATAAAATAATGATATGACACTAGTCATCCTTGCCATACTGATACTGGCATATATTCTCATTGCAACCGAGAATATTACCAAGGTGAACCGTGCTGCCGTAGCCATCTTTGCTGGAACGGTAGGATGGGTTCTCTATATCTGTTTCGGTATGGACTTCGTGACCAGTGAACACTCTTCTGATTATTCACGCTATCTGAATCTCGGAATGTGGAACGAGATAGAATCCACCAGTACAACGGTGAAGTATTTTATTGCCCGTAACATCTTCCTTCCTTATGTGGGTAGAGCAGCAGAAATCGTACTCTTCCTGCTAGCCACTATGACGATAGTTGAAATTCTCAATAACAATGGTTGCTTCGATTTCATACGTCAGTTGTTACGTACTCGAAGTGCCAAGAAAATGTTATGGATTCTCTCTGCCGTAACCTTTGTTATCTCGGCAAATCTCGATAATCTTACTACAACAGTGATGATGCTTACGATGATGCATGGGGTAATTCCAAACCGTCGTCAGCGTATGGTGTATGGAGGTGCCATTGTTCTTTCTGCCAACTGTGGCGGAGCTCTTACCGTTATCGGAAATCCGGAAGGACTGGTAATGTGGAATATGGGTGCTGTTACGGCTACCCATTATTTCCTGTCACTTCTGCTGCCATGTCTTGCTGCCTGGCTCATACCGTTGGTGATGATGCAGCGAATGCTGCCGGAAAGAGTAGAGACAGAATGGATTGCTATGCCATACCGCGGGGATGATACCCGTCTTAATGTATGGCAGCGCTTGCTGATGCTCTTTGTGGGCATCGGTGGATTGTGGTTTATCCCTACCTTCCATAATATTACGAAATTAAGTCCTTTCCTCGGTGCGCTCTGCGTATTGGGCGTACTTTGGATTGTGAACGAGATATTCAACCGTAAACTCATGAATATGGATGCGATGGCTGACCGTCGCACTCCTAGAGTGTTACAATACGGAGTCGTCCAGATGATTCTCTTCGTGATGGGTATCATGCTTGCCATCGGAGTGGTGAAGGAGACCGGCGCTTTTGACGATTTTGCTACTCTTCTCAACTCTGTCAGTATGGATGATAAGCATCCTAGCGTGCTGTTGCATGGCGTCTTGGCTGGTATCATCAGTACTGTACTAGACAACTTTGCTACAGCCATGAATTTCTTCTCCCTTCATGATCTGGCAAGTGTGAATGATCCTTCATTCAGCATGCTTACTGATTATCATACCAATGGTATCTATTGGCAGATGATAGCATATTGCGTAATGGCTGGTGGTAACGTTCTTGGTATCGGTACAATCAGCGGTCTTGCCCTGATGAAGATGGAACGTATGCACATGGGATGGTATTTCCGTAATATTGGCTGGAAAGCTTTGATGGGTGGCGTCATCGGACTTGCTATCCTTTGGCTCTCCCATATCCTGGTGGCTGGTGCCGCAAACCTAATTATTTAAATCGATAAGCCCAAACAAAGCAAGGGGTATACCCTTGGATCCCTACTATATATGTAGGGGTAATGGATGAAAAACATCATCCTGAGAGGATAATAAACTAACATTAAAGATATATATAATATAATAAGGTATAGTTATGGCAAAGATTAAGACTATTGGAATTTTAACATCTGGAGGAGATGCTCCAGGTATGAATGCTGCTATCCGTGCGGTTACCCGTTCGGCTATCTACAACGGTTTCACTGTGAAAGGTATCTATCGTGGTTACGATGGTCTCATCAATGATGAAATTAAAACCTTTTCTACTGAGAATGTAAGCGGTATCATCGGCACAGGTGGTACGATGCTGAAGACAGCCCGTTCTAAGGAATTCATGACCGAGGAAGGTCGTCAGAAGGCATTTGAAACGATTCAGAAAGAGGAAATAGATGCGCTTGTCGTGATTGGCGGTAACGGTTCGCTGACAGGTGCGATGAATTTCGCACGTGAGTTTGATGTATGCTGCATCGGATTGCCAGGAACAATTGATAATGACCTTTATGGTACAGACAATACAATCGGTTATGATACTACGATGAATACCATCGTAGAATGTGTAGACCGCATCCGTGATACTGCGCAGAGCCACGAGCGTATCTTCTTTATCGAGGTGATGGGCCGTGATGCCGGTTTCCTGGCGCAGAATTCAGCTATCGCCAGTGGAGCAGAGGCAGCTATCATTCCAGAGGATTCTACCGATGTAGACCAGTTGGCTCAATTCATGGAGCGTGGTATCCGTAAGTCTAAGAAGAGTTGTATCGTCATCGTGTCAGAGAGTCCTAAGTGCGGTGCTCTTTATTATGCCGACCGTGTGCGTAAGGAGTTCCCTGAGTTTGATGTACGTGTATCTATCCTGGGTCACTTGCAGCGTGGCGGTCGTCCATCAGCCCGTGACCGTATTCTTGCGAGCCGTACCGGTTGTGGTGCCATCGAGGCTATCATGCAGGGACAGCGCAATGTGATGATTGGTGTGCGCAACAACGAGGTGGTATACGTTCCGCTTTCTGAAGCCATCCGCTCAGATAAGCCATTCGACCGTAAACTGATCAAGGTTTTGGACGAGTTGAGTATCTAATTTATAGAGATTGGAGTAAGAAGAGGGGAGTTTGGACTCCTGACTTCTTGCTTTTGCATAGGAAAATGGTTTAAAGGGAACTAAAAATGGTTTAATAAGGTATAAAAGCCGAATAAAACTTTTAATTAATTTGTGGTTTCCATAAATTGTTGTTACTTTTGCAGCCAAGAATAATATAAATATATATAACATTTAAACTAATAAGCTTATGTCACAAATTAACGGACGTATCTCTCAGATTATCGGTCCTGTTATCGACGTTTACTTCGATACAAAGGGCGAGAATCCAGAGAAGGTGCTTCCTAAAATTTATGAAGCTCTGAAGGTAAAACGTCCAGACGGACGCGAACTTGTCATCGAGGTGCAGCAGCATATCGGTGAGGATACGGTTCGCTGTGTCGCTATGGATAATACTGACGGTTTGCAGCGCGGTTTGGAGGTTATCCCTACAGGTAACCCAATCCAGATGCCAGCCGGAGAGCAGATCAAGGGCCGTATGATGAATGTCATCGGACAGCCTATTGATGGTATGAATGAATTGGACATGAAGGGTGCTTATCCTATCCACCGTGAGGCTCCGAAGTTTGACGAACTTTCTACTCACAAGGAGATGCTTGCTACCGGTATTAAGGTGATTGACCTGCTTGAGCCTTACATGAAGGGTGGTAAGATTGGTCTTTTCGGTGGTGCCGGTGTAGGTAAGACGGTGCTCATCATGGAGTTGATCAACAACATTGCCAAGGGACACAACGGTTACTCTGTATTCGCTGGTGTAGGTGAACGTACCCGTGAGGGTAACGACTTGATTCGAGACATGCTCGAGTCTGGTGTTATCAAGTATGGCGAGAAGTTCCGTAAAGCGATGGAAGAAGGTAAGTGGGATCTCTCACTTGTCGATCCTGAGGAACTTGCCAAGAGTCAGGCTACCCTGGTATATGGTCAGATGAATGAGCCACCTGGGGCACGTGCTTCTGTAGCTCTCTCTGGTTTGACCGTAGCTGAGGAGTTCCGTGATCACGGAGGTAAGAATGGTGAGGCAGCGGATATCATGTTCTTCATCGATAACATCTTCCGTTTCACCCAGGCTGGTTCTGAGGTATCTGCGCTGCTGGGTCGTATGCCATCAGCCGTAGGTTATCAGCCAACGCTGGCTTCTGAGATGGGTGCCATGCAGGAGCGAATCACTTCTACCAAGAATGGTTCCATCACCTCTGTACAGGCCGTTTATGTGCCTGCCGATGACTTGACCGACCCTGCTCCAGCTACCACCTTTACTCACCTGGATGCTACCACTGAGCTTTCCCGTAAGATTGCATCTCTCGGTATCTATCCTGCCGTAGACCCGCTGGGTTCTACCTCTCGTATCCTCGACCCGCTGATTGTGGGCAAGGCACACTACGATTGTGCACAGCGAGTAAAGCAGTTGTTGCAGCGTTATAACGAGTTGCAGGATATCATCGCCATCCTCGGTATGGATGAGCTCTCTGATGAGGATAAGTTGACCGTGAACCGTGCACGCCGTGTACAGCGTTTCCTGAGTCAGCCATTCACCGTAGCAGAGCAGTTTACCGGTTTGAAGGGTGTGATGGTTCCTATCGAAGAGACTATCAAGGGCTTCAACGCCATCCTCGACGGTGAGGTAGATGACTTGCCAGAGCAGGCATTCCTCAACGTAGGTACTATCGAGGATGCCAAGGAGAAGGCTAAGCAGTTGCTCGCAGCAGCACAGGCGTAATCTTTAAATCCACGGCTTATGTTACAGCTAAAGATAGTATCTCCTGAGAAAGTAGTCTTCCAGGGTGAGGTAGAGAGCGTACTGGTTCCGGGAACCCTCGGCTCGTTCGAGATTCTCAAGGATCACGCGCCTATCATCTCTTCGCTCGAAGTGGGCAAGGTGGAATACACTACCAAGGAAGGCAAGCAGGTAATGAACATCAAGGGCGGATTCGTGGAATGTAAGAAAAACGAAGTAAGCCTTTGCGTAGAAGTTTAGATAAGTGATTAATTTTTAGTGATTAATTATTAGATAATGGAAAAAGACGAAAAGTTGCGCTTGCAGACTATCAGACAGGCGAGTATCAGGTATAAGCAGATTTCTTTGTGGCTTACAGCAGCAGTGGCTCTTGCCGTGCTCTTTGCCTGCAGATTATCTGCTCAATGCGATGATATGATAGCCCAGGTTGTTAACCCGTTGGTAGTGAGTGCGATATTCTCACTCGTTGCAAGTACTGCTTATGGTGAAGCATGGAAGGCTGTTGCAAAGTCATCGCCAGCCAATCTCGCCAAGTTCTACATGGCGGCGCTGGTCATCAAGATGATGGCCGGTACATTGGTATTCCTCATCTATGTGCTGGTATGCGACAAGCAGAACATTCTGGGTTTTACCGCAATCTTTGCCCTTTTCTATGTCGTACTTCTCGTGTTCGACTGCATCTACTTCGCTCGGGTAGAGAAAAAGAACCGTCTTTCATAAGCGGTTCTGAAACAAATAATTAATAAACAAAAGTAAGAATTAAAGAATATGAAACATCTCAAGCAATTCCTCTTGATGGCGATGCTGCTCTTCACGCTGGCACCTCTGCAGGTATCGGCTAAGGAGAACATCGATGTGAAAGAGATATTGTGGGGTCATATCAAGGATTCTTATGAATGGCATATCACAAAGGTGGGAGACCATCCCGTAGTGATTCATCTGCCTGTCATCGTGAAAACCTCGACAGGCTGGCACGTGTTCTGCAGCAGCGAATTCTCGGAAGAGAAGGATGCCAATGGAGACCGTCCGGGCCCTTATAATCTGGTGATCAAGAACGCTGATGCGCAGGCGAATCCCAACAAGATAGTAGAGAAGGTGGGAGACCAGGAGGTTCGTCCTCTCGACATCTCCATCACGAAGACCGTTTGCGTGCTCTTCATCGATGCTATCATCCTGTTGCTCTGTATCCTGATACCAGCCCGCTGGTGCAGGAAGCACAAGGTGGATGACCCTGCACCAAAGGGTTTTGTGGGACTGATGCACATGTTCATCATGTCGGTATATACCGATGTAATAGAGGCCACCCTGGGTAAGGAAGCGCCAAAGTACGCACCATGGTTGCTTACTTGCTTCTTCTTTATCTTCGTGGCGAACATCATGGGTATCGTACCATTCCCTCCAGGTGGTGGTAACCTGACGGGTAATATCGCCTGCACCGTATTCTTCGGTGTAACGACATTCCTGATCACCAACTTCACCGGTACCAAGGAATACTGGAAGGAAATCTTCTGGCCGGAGGTACCAACGTGGTTGAAGGTGCCAGTGCCACTGATGCCATTCATCGAGCTCTTCGGAATCTTTACGAAACCGCTGGCTCTGATTATCCGACTCTTCGCCAACATGATGGCGGGTCACGCCATCGCACTTTCGTTTGCGGCTATCATTTTCATCATGTTCAACATCAGTGAGAATGCTATCGCCAACTATGTGGCAGGTACGGGTATGACAATAGTAAGTGTTGCGATGAGCGCCTTTATGATGCTCCTCGAAGTATTGGTAAGCTACATTCAGGCATTGGTATTCACCATGCTGAGTGCAGTATTCATCTCGCTGGCTCATGTAAAGTCTCATGAGGCTGAGCCAGAGGTAGTGAAGTAGTTTATAGATTATAGATTACGGATCTAATTTCATTCAGATAATAAACAAAGAAAATATTAACAACTTAAATTATTAAGATTATGTTATCACTTTTATTAGCAGCAGAGATTGCAAAGTTGGGTGCCGCAGTAGGTGCAGGTTTGGCCGCTATTGGCGCAGGTATTGGTATCGGTCGCATTGGTGGCCAGGCTATGGACGCTATGGCTCGTCAGCCAGAGAAGATGGGCGACCTCCGTTCTTCTATGATTATTGCAGCTGCGTTGGTTGAGGGTGTTGCGTTCTTCGCTGTCATCATCGCCATCCTGGCAATCGTTATGTAATCATCTCATCTGTCACTATCATCTGCCCCGATAAAAGGAAGTCTCAGGCATCAGCCTGATGTCTTTCCGGGGCATGATAGAGATGATTCTAGAGTTAGTTAAAACAAAACGTTTAAGTAAAACTTTAACCAGTATATATGGATTTATTAATTCCTGATAGCGGTTTGCTCTTCTGGATGACGCTGGTCTTCATCATCGTCTTCATCATTCTTTGGAAGGCTGGATTCCCAGCCATCATTAAGATGGTGAACGAACGTAAGGCTTTCATTGATGATAGTCTGAAGAAGGCTCACGAAGCCAACGAGAAGCTTGCCAATATCCAAAAAGAAGGTGAATCCATCTTGCAGGAAGCTCGCGAGAAGCAGGCTGCTCTCCTCAAGGAGGCTGCCGAAACCCGCGATGCCATTGTAGAGAAAGCACAGGATAAAGCACGCGAAGAAGGCGCACGTCTCCTCTCTGATGCCAAGAAGCAGATTGAGACCGAGAAGCAGAACGCCATTCGTGAAATCCGAGGCCAGGTAGCCGAACTCTCTGTTCAGATTGCAGAGAAGGTGCTCAAGGCTAAGCTCTCTGATGACAAGGCACAGATGGATATGATAAATCGACTGCTGGACGAGGTTTCTTCTGACAACAAATAGTAAAGCTTATGGATATAGGTGTAATATCGGTGCGTTATGCCCGTGCCCTCATCAAGGCTGCACTCGGCATGAAGCTCGAAGATCAGGTCTACCAGGAGATGCAGACGCTCTTTAAGAGCTACATCGACGTGCCTGAACTGAGATTTACGATAGACAACCCTATGCTTTCCAAAGACAAGAAAGAGGCACTTCTCATCACAGCCCTGGGCAAAGAGCCTACGGAACTGAGCAAGAAGTTTATCGCTCTCGTCTTGAAAGAGGATAGGGAGAGCACCCTGCAATTCATGGCTGCTTCGTATATCACTCTTTACAGGAAACAGAAGAACATCATCCGCGGTAAGCTGATCACCGCCACTGCCGTTGACGCCTCTACTGAGGATAAGATGCGCAAGATGGTGGAGCAGAGAACGAAAGGTACTGTGGAGTTCAAGACCGAGGTGAACCCTGAACTGATTGGTGGTTTCATCCTTGAGTATGATACTTACAGAATGGATGCGAGCGTAAAGACTAAGCTCAACAACATTCTGACACAGCTCAAAAAGTAAAAATAATTAAAGTAAATAAACAATGTCAGATAAAATTAAACCAAGTGAGGTGTCTGAGGTTCTTCAGCAGCAGCTCCAGGAGGTTAATGGCTCTCAGCAGTTTGACGAGGTGGGTACCGTGCTTACCGTCAGCGATGGCGTGGCTCGTATCTATGGTCTGCGTAATGCCGAGGCTAATGAACTTCTTGAGTTTGAGAACGGAACCATGGCTATCGTCATGAACTTGGAGGAAGACAATGTAGGTTGTGTCCTCTTAGGTCCTACAGCTGGCATCAAGGAGGGACAGAGCGTGAAGCGTACACACCGTATTGCTTCTATCCGCGTAAACGACAACTTCCTCGGACGTGTCGTAAACCCTCTGGGGCAGGCTATTGATGGTCTGGGTGACATCGACCTCACCGATTCTTTCGAGATGCCTTTGGATCGTAAGGCACCTGGTGTAATCTATCGTCAGCCAGTAAAGGAACCTCTTCAGACTGGTTTGAAGGCGGTAGACTCTATGATTCCTATCGGTCGTGGACAGCGTGAGTTGATCATCGGTGACCGTCAGACCGGTAAAACTGCCATCGCAGTGGATACCATCATCAACCAGAAGAGTTTCTATGAGGCTGGCAAGCCAGTATATTGTATCTATGTAGCTATCGGTCAGAAAGCATCTACCGTTGCAGCATTGGTACAGAACCTCAAGGAGCATGGCGCCCTGCCATATACCATCATCGTAAGTGCTACCGCTGCCGATCCTGCAGCCATGCAGTATTACGCACCATTTGCCGGTGCAGCTATCGGTGAGTACTTCCGCGACCGCGGTTACTCAGCTCTCGTCGTATACGATGACTTGAGTAAGCAGGCTGTGGCTTACCGTGAGGTATCTCTGATCCTCCGCCGTCCATCCGGACGTGAGGCTTACCCTGGTGATGTGTTCTATCTCCACTCTCGTCTGTTGGAGCGTGCCGCTCGTATCAACGACCAGCAGGAGGTAGCCGAGCAGATGAACGACCTTCCAGAGTGCATGAAGGGTCACGTAAAGGGTGGTGGTTCTTTGACAGCCCTTCCTATCATTGAAACACAGGCTGGTGACGTATCAGCATACATCCCAACCAACGTGATTTCTATCACCGACGGTCAGATCTTCCTTGAGACCGACCTCTTCAACCAGGGCTTCCGTCCAGCTATCAACGTAGGTATCTCCGTATCCCGTGTAGGTGGTTCTGCCCAGATCAAGAGTATGAAGAAGGTGGCTGGTACACTGAAGATTGATATGGCTCAGTATCGTGAGCTGGAGGCCTTCTCTAAGTTCTCTAGCGATATGGATGCCGTAACAGCGATGACTCTGGACCGTGGCCGTAAGAACGACCAGTTGCTGGTTCAGCCTCAGTACCGCCCAATGCCGGTAGGCGAGCAGGTAGCTATTCTCTATTGTGGTGTTCACGGATTGATGCACGACGTGCCAATGGATAAGGTTCGCGACTGTCAGGATCTGTTCCTCGATGCAATGCGCAGCCAGCACGCTGATGTGATTGAGACTTTGGGCGATGGTAAACTCACCGATGATGCCATTAAGGCAGTCGAGGAGACCATGGCTAATGTTGCAGGACAATATAAAGCGTAATAGCCTATGCCGTCATTAAAGGAGATTAAAACTCGCATAGCCAGCGTTAACAGTACCCGTAAGATTACGAGTGCGATGAAGATGGTGGCTTCCAGTAAGTTGCATCATGCTCAGGTAGCTATCCAGAATATGCTGCCTTATGGAAATATGCTGGAACATATCCTCAAGAGTTTCCTGGTAAGTACTCCGAATGTCGACCATCCGTTGCAGTTGGAGCACAAGGAAACCAAGCGTATAGCTCTTGTGGTATACAGTTCTAACAGCAGCTTGTGTGGTGGATTCAATTCCAACGTTATCAAGATGATGATGCATGCGGTGGACGAGTATAAGGCTCAAGGCATTGACGACATCACGGTATATCCTATCGGACGAAAAGTGGCAGAGAAGGCACAGAAACTGGGTTTGAAGATTGGCGGTAACTTTAATGATCTTGCCGATCATCCTCGTGCCAGCGCCTGTGCAGATATCGCCCATTCACTTGCCAAGCAGTATGCTGCTGGTGAGCTCGATAAGGTGGAGATGATTTATCATCACTTTAAGAGTGCCGGTTCACAGATTCTGACCCGCAAGACTTTCTTGCCTATTGACCTCAGCACTGAGGCGATAGGAGTGGACAACGATCGTGACCTTACCTCTAATGTGGCTACGGCAAAGGCTCAGGAATATCTGCGCCAAAAGCAGGCTGAAGCTGACGGACGCCAGAGTTCTGAGGCAAAACCTCTGAATGATGACTTCATTGTAGAGCCAGACCTGGAGACTGTTTTGGGAGTCTTGATTCCTAAGCAGCTTCGTCTGATGATTTATACAGCGTTGCTGGATAGCCAGGCGAGTGAGCATGCTGCCAGAATGGTGGCCATGCAGACCGCTACGGATAATGCCGATGAACTCTTGCGCGAACTCAACTTGCAGTACAACAAGAGTCGTCAACAGGCCATTACCAATGAATTGCTTGATATTGTGGGAGGTAGCGTAAACAACTAAGTTGCGCATCTCTTCAATCTATAAAATTTAATCGGGATGTTTGCAGTTCTGAACTTGCAGACATCCCGATTTTTTATCTCCATAGTTACGAATATTATCTCCCTTAGTTACGAATATTATCTCCCTTAGTTACGGGTATTATCTCCCTTAGTTATGAAAATATCTTCGAAGGTTACGAAATTATCTCCGAAGGTTATGAAAATATCTCCGAAGGTTACGAAATTATCTTTCGGAGATATTCTCCTGTTATAGTCCTGTATATTTCCTGATAGCCTTGATGAAGGTATCGCCATATTTATTGAGCTTGAATTCTCCGATACCACTGATCAGGCTCATGGCATTCTTGGTGGTAGGTTTCATCCTTGCGAGTTCATGAAGGCTTTTGTCGCTGAGTACGATATATGGAGGATAACCCTGTTCGTCGGCAAGGTTCTTGCGTATCTTTCTGAGGTGTTCAAAGAGCCTTTTGTCTTCCACGCCTTTCGAGTCTTCCTGGAAGATGACACGTTCGGCATGCACCTCAGGAATGAGATTTCCCGGCTGGGCGATGGCGCCCTTCCTGTTGCGTACCGTTTTCTTTGGGCGGGTGGCTTTATCATCTTCTTCGATATAAGCCAGCGAAACATGATGTTCTCCCTTCAGTACCTTCCAACCTAAATCGGTAACCTTCATGTAGTTGTGGTTGTTGTAAGCAATCTCGAAGAATCCCATCTGCAGCATCTGCAGCAGATAAGCATTCCAGTCCTTAGATGTTGTATCCCTGCCCACACCGAAGGTTTTCATCTCGTTGTATTTGTTTTTCACAACTGCAGAAGAATGCATGCCTCTCAGAATCTCGATGCAGGTACCTACTGCTATATGCTCACCCGAACGGACCACGGCACTCAGGGCTTTCTGGGCTCTGATGGTGCCGTCGAAGGTGCGTGGAGGATTCTTGCAAACATCACAGTTGCCGCAGTTGCAGGATGATGTCTCGCCAAAATAATTCAGCAGAATGCGTCGTCGGCATACTCTCGATTCGGCATATTCCTCCATGCGGCGCAGTTTCTCCATGTTCACATCACGCTGTCCGCTTTCTTCACAGAAAGAACGGAGGGTGATGATGTCGGCCATCGAATAGAACAACACGGTATCTGATGGTGCTCCATCTCTACCGGCTCTACCTATTTCCTGATAGAAACTCTCGATGCTTTTAGGCATATTATAGTGGATTACCCAGCGCACATTACTCTTGTCGATGCCCATTCCGAAAGCGATGGTAGCACATACCACCTGAATCTGGTCCATCTTGAACCGCTCCTGTACTGATGCTCTGGTCTGGGCAGTCATTCCGGCATGATAGGCTGCGGCATTGATACCCAGATCGATAAGTTCCTGAGCTACCATTTCGGTGTTCTTGCGGGAGAGACAGTAGATGATGCCTGCTTCTTCCGGATGATTACTGATGAAGCGGGTGATGTATTGGAGCTTTGCCTTTTTGGTGCTCTCCTGTCTTACGGTGAGGGAGAGGTTGGGGCGGTCGAAACTGCTTACGAACGTCTGCCCATTGAGATGAAGCTGGCGTATGATATCTTCGCGCGTTATCTTGTCGGCTGTGGCTGTGAGCGCCATCACCGGGACATTGCGGAAATTCTCGTGCAGCATACCGAGTTGCGAATACTCCGGACGGAAATCGTGTCCCCACTGGCTGATGCAGTGGGCCTCGTCAACGGCAAAGAGCGAAATCTTGATGTTGCTGAATAAATAAGGTATCTCGCTGATGAGTTTTTCGGGCGAAACATAAAGAAGTTTCAGTTCTCCCTTCTCGCATCGGCGGCGGATGATAAGTTCATCGGTCGTGTCGTTTCCGCTGTTCAGTGCTTCTGCTGGGATACCGTTTGCCTTGAGCGCCTCCACCTGGTCGTGCATCAGACTGATGAGCGGTGAAATGACCACAGCAGTACCTTCCATCGCTAATGCGGGAACCTGGTAGCACAGACTCTTTCCACCACCAGTCGGCATGAGAACCAGACAGTCGTGTCCCTGCATTACCTCTCTGATAATCGCTTCCTGGTTGGGGCGGAAGGAATCGTATCCAAAATAGCTTTTTAATATCTCGTTTATCTGCATGATTGCCGTTTTATGATTTATGCCTTTGCCGGCATGTTTTTGTTTTGTTTTTCATGCAAAGGTAATGAATAATCTGCATAAATAAAAGTTTTCTCCAAGAAAAAGTGCATATTTCAAGTAAAAAACTTTGCAAAGAGCGAAAAACAGGAGGAAAAGTTTGGTATGTGGAAAAAATGTATTACTTTTGCATGGTAAATACAGATAAAAATGGCAAAATGTAATGTAAACACTCAAGAGCGATTTGCCGATATCCAGATGCTCCGTTATGAGCTGAAGGGTTTCGAAAACCTGTCGCTCACACAGAAAATTTATATTTATTGCTTGTCGAAGGCAACCCTCTTGGGACGTGATATCACCTTCGACCAGCAGGGCAAATACAACCTGCGCATCCGTAAAACCCTGGAGGCTGTATACCGTCATTACGAGGGTAATCGCGAAAGCGAAGATTTCAAGGCTTTCGAAGTTTATCTGAAGCGTGTCTGGTTTGCCAGCGGCATCCATCATCACTATGGATGTGAAAAGTTTGTGCCAGGATTTTCAGAGGAATCTTTCTATGAGATGGTTGAGGCTGTAGCCGATGAATATCTGCCTCTTTCCAAGGGACAGAGCAAGGAAGACCTGTTGGGCATTCTGGTGCCTGTCATCTTCAATCCGGAAGTTATGCCTAAGCGCGTGAATCAGACGGATGGCGAGGATCTGGTACAGACTTCAGCCTGCAATTTCTATGAGAATGTTTCTCAGGCAGAAGTAGAACGTTTCTATGCCAGGATGAAGGAAGAGGGCAACGAACAGGCACCTTCGTATGGACTGAACTCTAAACTGACCAAGCGTAATGGTGAACTGGTGGAGCTGAAATGGACAGAAGACGGCCTCTATGGCGCAGCTATCAAGGAGATTGTTTCCTGGTTGCTCCGTGCTCAGAAATATGCAGAAAATGAGGAACAGAAACATCTCATCGATCTCCTGGTGAAGTATTATCGTACAGGCGATCTGAAGGATTTCGACCGTTACAGCATTGCCTGGGTGCAGCAGCACGAGGGAATGATTGATTTCATCAACGGATTTATCGAAGTGTATGGCGATCCGCTCGGACTGAAAGGTACTTGGGAAGGCATCGTAGAATATAAGGATCTTGAAGCAACGAAGCGCACCCAGACCATCAGTCAGAATGCCCAGTGGTTTGAGGACCATTCACCTGTAGACCCACGTTTCCGCAAGCCGGAGGTGAAGGGTGTTACAGCCAATGTCATCTGTGCGGCGATGTTGGGTGGCGAGGAATATCCTGCTTCTGCCATCGGCATCAATCTTCCGAATGCCAACTGGATCCGTCAGGAATATGGTTCTAAGAGTGTGACCATCGGTAACCTGACCGAGGCATATAACAAGGCAGCTCAAGGCAATGGTTTCCGCGATGAATTCGTTATCGACGAGGATACCATCAGTCTGATGAATCAGTACGAGGATATTACCGATGATCTGCATACCGACCTGCATGAGTGTCTGGGGCATGGTAGTGGACAGCTCTTGCCTGGTACCGACCCCGATGCACTGAAGGCGTATGGCAGTACGATAGAAGAGGCGAGAGCCGATCTTTACGGACTCTATTATGTAGCCGACCATAAATTGGTAGAACTGGGTCTGACACCGAATGATGAGGCATACAAGGCTCAGTATTACGGTTATCTGATGAACGGTCTGCTCACCCAGACCATCCGCATCAAGGAAGGCGACAAGATAGAGGAAGCCCACATGCGCAACCGTGCGCTGATAGCCTGGTGGGTGATGGAACATGCCGAGGGTGCTGTGGAACTGGTGAAGATGGATATGAACTATGCTTCTGCCGAGGATGCTTTGAAGGACAGTGAGGGCAATATCATTACGACGAAGACTTATGTGAAGATTAATGATTATGCCAAGCTCCGCCATCTCTTCGGTGAGTTGCTTGCTGAAATTCAGCGCATCAAGAGTGAGGGTGATTTCGAGGCTGCCCGCCTGTTGGTAGAGAAGTATGCCGTGAATATTGATCCGGAATTGCATCGCGAGATACTGGCAAGATACAAGAAACTGAATCTCGCTCCATACAAGGGATTCATCAATCCGAAGATGACGCTGGAGATGGATGAAGAAGGCGAAATTACAGACGTAGTATTGGATTATGAGGAGAGCTATGTCGACCAGATGTTGCGCTACTCTGATGAATACGGAACGCTTTAGAAAGTTAATAGTTAAGAGTTGATAGTTTATAGGGCAATCTTGCTATACGGCAACCCTGCTATACGGCGAAGCCGCTATAAACTGTTAACTATAAACTTTTAAAATGATGATAGATAATAAGAACGAGGAATTTCCGATAGTAGATGAAATGGGCAATATCCTGGGCGCTGTTACCCGCGGTCATGCCCATGACGGAAGCAAGATATTGCATCCGGTAGTTCATCTGCATGTATTCAACAGCCGGGGTGATCTGTATCTGCAGCATCGTCCAGCCTGGAAGGATATCCAGCCGGATAAATGGGATACAGCCTGCGGCGGTCATGTTGATTTAGGCGAAAGTGTGAGTCAGGCTTTGCATCGCGAGGTAAGGGAAGAATTGGGTATCACCGATTTTGAACCGGAATCTCTTGGGCATTATGTCTTTGAGAGTCAGCGGGAAAAGGAACTGGTTTATGTACATCGCTGTGTATATGATGGCGAGGTGAAACCGAGCCAGGAAGAATTGGCCGGTGGCAGATTCTGGACCAAGGATGAAATCAGCGAAAACATCGGCAAGGGTGTTTTCACTCCGAACTTCGAAAACGAATACCAGAAGTATTTCATGTAATGGCGAAATTAGCCATAAAAATACGTCCCGACGTAGCATTTGCTGCATCGGGACGTATTTTTTTGTATGTCGGGACGCAGCAAATGCTACGTCGGGACGTATTTTCAGCAGGGTTGTGGCCTGTTTCTGACTGCATCTGCAGAAGCGTTAAATCTCGTAGATACCCTTGAGTGAGCCTCTTGCAATTTTCTCGAAATCTTCACCGAAGTCGCAGAAACGGAGAACCGCATTAGAGACAGCATGTTTTATTCCCATGTTGTCACCCTGCAATGCTGTGGCAGCCTGATCCAGGAATTCGTTGATGCCACGCTCGTTAGGCTCTTTTCCATTGGCAAAGAGACGGGCAAGGAGCTGGAAACCGGCAATCTCATAGAGCGGCTTATCACTTGCTATCCACTGGTAGGCGATGACAGGCGCATAATCTACGTGCTGCAAAAGGTTGAAGGCAAGCATCTCTGCCATCTCCTGACTCTGTACCTGTTCCATCCATAAATCTGTGATTTCCGGAAGCATCTTATCGGCAGGCATAATGAGTGTAGCCAGAATCTTGCACTCCCGGATATCTTCCTTCCACAGTTCGATGGCGAGGTCATAGTCTTTGCCATATTCCTCAGCCATCTTTTTCAGTTCATAGAATGGTACGCCCCAATTCAGTTTATATCCCAGTCCCTTATCGCGCATAGATTGCGATCCCGGACCGTTCATCAGCAAGCGGAAGCTTCGCTTGATAGTCATCAGTTTCTGATGTGTTTCTTCGTTCATTATATTTAGAGTAAATTATTAACAAAATTAAAGTTTCATTATTTTACAGAACATTCCTTCGAACTGTTCCTCTATATTTGCAGGTTTATGCTTGAAGATACCGAAGATGGCACTTCCGCTACCACTCATCGCTGCATATACGGCACCCAGTTTGTACAGCTTCTGTTTGATTTCAGGCAGTTCCGGGTGCATCTTGAAGATAGGTGCCTCAAAATCGTTGACAAGTTCCTCTTTCCAAGTCTCGATAGGCTGGCGTACAATGTCGCGGCAACATTTGGCTGGTGCCTGTGGGGTGATGGCTGCATAAGCCTCTTTGGTGCTGACGGCAATGTCATCGCGCTTCACCACAACCAGATGATAGCCCTTCAGATTATCGCCAGGACCACTTACCGGCATCAGTTCTTCGCCGATACCTTCTGCATAGCATGCAGTGTCACCATCTTCGGGGTCAGCAGAAATGAAGTAGGCACAGTCTGCGCCCAGCTTGGCAGCGTATCTTTCCATCTCCGAATTACCGATATTGAGGCGGAAACGCTCGTCCAACAAACGAATCATGAAGGCTGCATCGGCAGAACCGCCACCCAAACCTGCCTGCGAAGGAATACGCTTCACCAGGTGAGCATGGATGCGTGGAATCCTGAAGTCGGCAGCCAGGAGATTATAAGCTTTTACAACGAGATTGTTCTGTTCATCGCAGTTCACTGCGTTACCTGTAATCTTCAGATCACAAGGAACATCGCTAGGGAATTCATCGCCCATGAGCTTGATTTCAAGTGCATCGGTCAGCGGAATAGGGTAGAACACCGTTTCAAGATTGTGGTATCCATCTTTCCGCTTGCTAACTATATTTAAACCAAGATTGATCTTGGCGCAAGGAAATGTAATCATAACTTTTCAGTTTAAAGGGTTCGTTACTATTTCTTTTTTTTGCAAAGATACGGAAAAATATCTAACATGGTGCATCTTTTACAGGATTATTTTTATCAGTAGCATTAAAAATATTAAAATAAGCCCTGTTTTGCAATATCTTTTGTATCTTTGCAATTACAAATTATTAATAGATTATGAAAAAAGGAGATAAAGTCAGATTCTTGAGCGAAGTGGGTGGCGGAAAGGTTGCCGGCTTCCAAGGTAAAAATATTGTGCTCGTTGAGGATGAGGATGGTTTTGAGATTCCGATGCCTATCAACGAGGTGGTTGTGGTGGAGCAGGATGAATACTCCATGGGCAAGATGATTTCGGCTAAGATGGATGCGCAGCAGAAGGCTGAGGAGCATGCCAATACCGAACTGCATCAGGACAGCCGGAGTATCAAGGCTATCTTGAATGATCACGATGACGTGGATATGGATGTAGAGGAATATGATGCTGCCGACCGTGAGATAACCTTTGTGAAACCGGTTCAGGAACGTACGGGTGGCAACAAACTCAGTGCTTATCTCGCCTTTGTACCTATCAACATCAAGGACGTAACCAATACCCGTTTCGAGACCTATATGGTGAATGACAGCAACTACTATCTCCACTATACCTATCTTGTGGCTGAGGGAAATGCATGGACTCTGAAAGCAGAGGGAGAAATAGAACCGAATACCAAACTCTTCATCGAGGAATTCGGTCGTGAGGCTCTGAACGAGATGGAGCATATCGCCATCCAGATGATAGCTTACAAGAAGGACAAGCCATTTCTCCTGAAGCCGGCAACAGATGTTCAGTTCCGTCTCGATCCCGTGAAATTCTACAAACTTCATCTTTTCGAAGAGAACGATTTCTTCGAGACTCCAGCCTATCTCTTTACGATTGTAGAGAACGATGAAATATCCCGTCCGCTGGTTATCGATTCCAAGCGTCTGAAAGAGCAGATGTATAAGGATGAGAAGGTTGTCGCCAACACCAGCAAGAAGAAAAGCAAGAAGGATGATGGTACCCTTGTGATAGATCTTCATGCGGATGAAGTGCTTGAAACAACTGCTGGAATGAATTCTGCAGATATTCTTCATTATCAGATGGATATCTTTAAGAAGACCATGGAGGAATATAAGAAAAAGAAGGGACAGAAAATTATCTTTATTCATGGAAAGGGCGAAGGTGTGTTACGCCAGACTCTCATTCATGAGTTGAACTATCGCTATAAGAGTTGCACCTATCAGGATGCTTCTTTCCAGGAGTATGGCTATGGTGCTACACAGGTAACAATAAAGTAATTTATTATGAAGTACGGATTTATTAAGGTAGCTAGTGCCATCCCTGCCGTAAAGGTGGGGGATGTCATTTTCAATACCCAGCAGATAGAGGAACAGATAGCGCTGGCTGAGGGAAAGGGTGTAGAGATCATTACATTTCCGGAACTCTCTGTTACGGGCTATTCCTGTCAGGATCTCTTCCGTCAGCAGATGCTTCTTGAATCATCTGAGCAGGCAGTGATGATGTTGCTCGATTTCACACGCAAACTCGATATCATCTCTATCGTGGGTGCGCCGGTGATAGCGGGCGACTTGTTGCTCAATTGTGGTATCGTTATCCAGCATGGACAGATTCTCGGTATTGTACCGAAGACATATCTTCCAAACTACAGCGAGTTTTATGAGAAACGCTGGTTTGCTTCGGCTCAGGACCTGAGAGATTGCGAAGTCCGTTATGCCGGACATAAGGTGAAACTGACGCCTGATGTTCAGATTTTTCAAACTTTCGATGGCGTACAGTTTGGTGTGGAAATCTGCGAAGATGTATGGGCTCCGGCTCCTCCTAGCAACAAACTGGCGCTAGCAGGAGCAGACCTGATTTTCAATCTTTCTGCAAGCGACGAACTCATCGGAAAACATCATTATCTGAAGAGTCTGCTCAGCCAGCAGAGTGCCCGTACCATGACCGGATATATCTACAGTTCCTGCGGATTCGGTGAGAGTACGCAGGATGTGGTTTATGGCGGAAATGCCCTGATTTATGAGAATGGAGTTTTACTTTCACAGAGTGAACGTTTCTCTATTGAACCGCAGATGGTTATCTCACAGATAGATGTAGAGAAACTCCGCTCTGAGCGTCGTACGAATTCTACTTATGTAAATGCCCAGCGCAATATTAAGTATTCTGTTCTCGGCGGTCAGTTCAATATCCGTAATATCGAAGCCGATCCTACCGAAAATGAACGCGATTTTGTGTTGGAACGTGAGGTGAATCCTCATCCGTTTATTCCTACCAGCAGCGATATGAATGCCTCTTGCGAGGAAATTTTCAATATCCAACTCATGGGACTAGCCAAGCGTATCGTTCATACCCATGCCAAGACCGTAGTAATCGGTATTAGCGGCGGTTTGGATTCTACGTTGGCCTTACTCGTTTGTGTAAAAGCTTTTGATAAACTCAAAATGAACCGCAAGGGTATCGTAGGTGTCACTATGCCGGGATTCGGAACCACAGACAGAACCTACAATAATGCTATCTCGCTGATGCAGAGTCTTGGTATTACCATTAAGGAAATCAGCATCGCCAAGGCTGTAACCCAGCACTTTGAGGACATCGGTCAGGATGCCAGTGTGCATGATGTGACTTACGAGAATTCCCAGGCTCGTGAACGCACCCAGATCCTGATGGATTTAGCCAATAAGATGGGGGGTATGGTTATCGGTACCGGCGACCTTTCAGAGTTGGCATTAGGATGGGCTACCTATAATGGTGACCACATGAGCATGTATGGCGTGAATGCCAGCATTCCTAAGACCCTGATCCGTCATCTCGTAAATCATGTAGCAGAGAGTGGGGTAGACGAACAGAGTCGCATCACTCTTCGTGATATCATCGAAACTCCTATCAGTCCAGAGTTGATTCCGGCAGATGAGAATGGAAATATCAAGCAGAAGACGGAAGATTTGGTGGGACCATACGAACTGCATGATTTCTTCCTCTACTATTTCCTGCGTTTCGGTTTCCGTCCATCCAAGATTTACATGTTGGCAAAGAAGGCATTTATTGATTCCGAACTGGAGCGTGTAAAGATCAGTGATAATGATCCTGACAGCTATGATGAGGAGACTATCAAAAAGTGGCTGAAGACCTTCGTGCGCCGTTTCTTCAATCAGCAGTTCAAGCGCAGCTGTCTGCCAGACGGTCCGAAAGTAGGTAGCGTAAGCCTCAGTCCTCGTGGCGACTGGCGTATGCCTAGTGATGCAGCTTCAGCCATCTGGTTGCAAGAGGCTGAAAACCTCTAAAATTGATTTCGGACAAGCCAAAAGTACAATATTCTTTCTGTTTTCTGGCGCGCCCGTTATATTAATTATATATAAAGGGGCTGGATTTTGTAAATATTTGGTTTACAGAATCCAGCCTCTTTTTCTCAATATTTGTGAAATCGATTGCACAAAAATATCAGCAGAAAAGTGAAATATCTTGTTGGGTGGATAGAAATAGTTTGTAATTTTGCGGCAGATAATTCAACTATTCAATTTTAACTTAACAATTTCATTATGAAGAAACTTGCCGCAAAATTATGGGCAGTTTTAATGCTCATGTTGGTCTCCATGCAGACGATGGCTACAGACACGTTTACTAGCAATCGTACTGACTTCCGAGACGAAAGTATCTATTTCATGATCACCACCCGTTTTTACGATGGAGATCCAAGTAACAACGTGCTCTGCTGGGATAACCAGGAAGCGCAGAAGAGTACCAAGGACCCTTGTTGGCGAGGTGACTTCCAGGGTGTGATCGACAAGCTCGACTACATCAAGGCTTTAGGTTTTACAGCCATCTGGATTACACCTGTCGTTCAGAATGCGTCTGGTTATGACTACCACGGCTATCATGCCATGGATTTCTCTAAGGTTGACTGCCGCTATCAGAGCGGTGACGGCAGCAAGAGTGGTGACGTGATGTTCCAGGAACTCATCAACAAGGCTCACGACAAGGGTATCAAGATCATTCTTGACATCGTGCTCAACCACACTGGTAACTTCGGTGAGGAGAAGCTCTGCAAGATGTTCGACCGTGATACTCATCTTCGTAACCAAGCATACATTGATGCTTGTATGATCCCTGATGAGAGCAAGTTGGGCAACGATTACTTGGGCAATGTAAAGATACAGTATCAGCGTCGTCTTGCCCTGATGAAGAATACAGATGGTAATAACCACGATATACACAACTATTGGCACCATACTGCCAACAACTGGAACTGGGACTTCCCAAGCCGTTGGATGGGGCAGATTGCTGGTGACTGTGTGGATCTCAACACAGAGAACGACTACGTGGCTAAGTATCTCGTAGATTGCTATGGACAGTTTATCAAGATGGGTGTCGATGGTTTCCGTATTGATACATCTGGCCACATCTCCCGCTTGACATTCAACAAGGAGTTTATCCCTCAATTTGAAGCACTTGGTAAGCAGTACGAGAACAAGCGCTTGAACAAGGCACCTTTCTTTATGTATGGTGAGGTTTGTACACGTATGAACGATGTAACCTATAGAGGTCAGGCAAACCTCTCTTGCTACTTCTATACCTGGAAGTCGGACGAGGCCTTGCTCAACAAATGGGATGGAAGCAAAAGTTACTGGGATAATCAGGTGATTCCTGAGGGTTCTGAGCCTGTAGGCCCACAACTGCTTTGCTTGGAGGAGACTACTTCTCCAAAGAGCAACAATGCCAAGATGCTCAATGGTGCATGGCATGAACCGGATTACTCACAGAACAGTGGATTCAACGTCATTGACTTCCCTATGCACTACAGCTACAACACTGCCCAACAGGCTTTCAGCTTGGCAAGCGGCGACGAGTGCTATAATGACGCTACTTTCAATGTGGTATATGTAGATAGCCATGACTATAGTCCAGGTCCAAGCGATACCAACCGTTTCGGTGGTACAGATGCTCAGTGGGCTGAGAACCTCTCTCTCTTGTTTACCTTCCGTGGAATCCCATGTCTCTATTATGGTTCTGAGGTAGGTTTCCGTCGTGGTGTAGTAATTGATAAAGGTCCTAATGGTCCTCTTTCTAACACCGGTCGTGCTTACTTCGGTGGTTATATCACAGGTGATGTAGAAGCATCAGACTTCGGTGAATACAAGGCTTCTGGTAATGTGGCTGCCTCTTTGAATCATGATGTGGCTCAGCACCTCATCCGTCTGAACAAGATTCGTCAGGCAGTGCCTGCTCTCCGCAAGGGTCAGTGGACTACAGATGGTTGCACTGCCAATGGCGGTATCGCTTTCAAGCGTGCTTATAAGGACAGCTATGCACTCGTAGCCCTCAATGGTGGTGCTACTTTCACAGATTGCCCAGCTGGTACTTATACAGACTTGGTAACAGGCAAGACTTACACAGGTCCTACTATCACCGTTGATGCTCCTAATAATCAGGGTCAGGTTCGCGTACTCGTGAAAGACTGGACTGGTGGCAAACTCATTGAGGATGGTGCTTTCATCTACGAAACTGCTGCTCAGCATAAGGGTGGTCAGACCTATGATGGTAATGAAGAGGCTGGTACAACTTGGATTGATGAGGCTCCTATTCAGCCTGCAAGCGTTTCATTCTCACAGGCAGGTGGATCATTCCGCACTGAGACTATTAACATGACAGTTACTCTCTCTGAAGACGCTAAGTCTGGTTGGTATCAGATACAAGGCCAGGATAAGGTGAACTTGACTCCTGGTGTGAGTGAGAACCTTACCATCGGCGAAGGTATGAACTTTGGCGACACCAAGACTATTGATTGGAGCGCAGAGGGCCAGGACGGTAAAGTGAAGAGCGGTAGCTTGACCTTCACCAAGGTAGATCCTAATGCTTCTATCATGGTATATGTAAAGGCTGCTAATGCTCCTCACATCCATGCTTGGACAACAGGTACAGACGGCAAAGACTTGACAGGCGCATGGCCTGGTAAGGTAATGGCCGGTCCTGTGGAGATTGATGGTGCTAAATACTGGACTTACTCTTTCGATGGCGTAGAGAATTTCAATGTCATCTTGAATAATGGAAATGGTGCACAGTCTGGTGAAATCACTGGTATCACAGGCGATATCTACTTGGAGTATGATGGTGGTACAAGTGCCAAGAAGATTGACGCTCCTGTCAATACTGCAGCCAAGGTTACTTTGAGTCCTAATGGTGGTGACTTTCAGAAGACTATCTCCGTAACAGCAACCCTCAGCAACAATGCCAAGAGCGGTTGGTATAAGATTGGTGATGGCGAGCAGGTGGCTCTTACTCCTGGTAAGGCTGCTACATTCACCCTCGGTGAAGATATGCTGGAAGGCGAGAGCAAGACTGTAACTTGGAGCGCAACTAATGCAGAAGGTGTGGAAAAGACAGGTACTGCTACCTTCAACAAGAAGAAAGAGGTTGTAATTCCTACTCCAACAGGTATCTTCGCTTACTTCCTCGCTCCTGCAGAATGGAGTGACATCCACGTATGGGCTTGGAATGATGCAGACAACTTTACCGGTGGTACCTGGCCAGGTGTAAGCTGTACCAAGACTGACATGAAGAAGAATGGTCTGGATGTCTGGATGTGGAAGTTTGATGGTGATTTGACAGGTGCTCCTACTAATATTATCTTCAACAATAATGGTAATGGTGTCAACCAGACAGAAACTTTTGCTTTCGTCAACGGTGCAGTTTATAACCGCAGCGGTAAGACCAATGAGAAGATTGACGCTCCTGTCAATACTGCAGCCAAGGTTACTTTGAGTCCTAATGGTGGTGACTTTCAGAAGACTATCTCCGTAACAGCAACCCTCAGCAACAATGCCAAGAGCGGTTGGTATAAGATTGGTGATGGCGAGCAGGTGGCTCTTACTCCTGGTAAGGCTGCTACATTCACCCTCGGTGAAGATATGCTGGAAGGCGAGAGCAAGACTGTAACTTGGAGCGCAACTAATGCAGAAGGTGTGGAAAAGACAGGTACTGCTACCTTCAACAAGAAGAAAGAGGTTGTAATTCCTACTCCAACAGGTATCTTCGCTTACTTCCTCGCTCCTGCAGAATGGAGTGACATCCACGTATGGGCTTGGAATGATGCAGACAACTTTACCGGTGGTACCTGGCCAGGTGTAAGCTGTACCAAGACTGACATGAAGAAGAATGGTCTGGATGTCTGGATGTGGAAGTTTGATGGTGATTTGACAGGTGCTCCTACTAATATTATCTTCAACAATAATGGTAATGGTGTCAACCAGACAGAAACTTTTACTTTCGTCAACGGTGCAGTTTATGACCGCAACGGTAAGACCAATGCTTTCGTCAATGGTGCAGTTTACGACCGCAACGGTAAGACCTATGAGTCTGTCTCAACAGGTATCAACCAGGTAGGTTGCAAGAAGGCTCCTGCTAAGTTGCAGATTTACTCTATCAATGGTGTGAAGGTAGCCGAAGTGAACAAGGTTTCTGATGCAGAGTATGTCCTGGCTCCAGGTATGTACATCTGCAATGGCAAGAAGTTTGTTATCAAGTAGTCAATGGTTAGCCGCCATTATTTTTAGAAACATTTAGTTTATCATATATCATTTATTTTAGGTTTAAGTACTCCTAAATGACTTGAAAAGAGCAATTTTTCAGTCATTTAGGAGTCTTTTTTGTATATATAAGTAGAAAATATATTAAAGATTTTGGGTAAACCCTTTTTTTTTTGTAACTTTGCGCCCAAAAGTAAAAACAATATAAAAATATAAGATAATATGGCTAAGAAATTTGCCGAGCACAACGGTCTGAATCTTACTCAGACAAACAATGACGTACTAGCAGCGTGGGAGAAAAATGATATCTTCCACAAGTCTATCGACGAGCGTGAAGGCTGCCCTCAGTTTATCTTCTTCGAGGGACCTCCATCAGCTAATGGCCACCCGGGTATTCACCACGTGTTGGCACGTAGTATCAAGGATACATTCAACAGATACAAGACCATGAAGGGGTTCCAGGTTCACCGCAAGGCGGGATGGGATACCCACGGACTCCCTGTTGAACTCGGTGTCGAGAAGGAACTCGGCATCACCAAGAAGGATATCGACAACAAGGCTTCTGAGAAGTATATCTCTACAGAGGATTACAACCACAAGTGCCGCGAGAACGTGATGAAGTTCACCGCTGAGTGGCGCGAGTTGACCGAGAAGATGGGTTACTTCGTAGATCTCGATCATCCTTATATCACCTACGATAACAAGTATATCGAGACTCTCTGGTGGCTCCTCAAGCAGCTCTACAACAAGGGGTTGCTCTACAAGGGTTACACCATCCAACCATACTCTCCAGGTGCAGGTACAGGCTTGAGCTCTCACGAGTTGAACCAGCCTGGCTGCTATCGCGATGTTAAGGACCTCACCACCACAGCCCAGTTCCTCATCAAGGATCCTAAGGCTGAGTGGACCAAGTGGGGCAAGCCATACTTCATCGCATGGACCACTACACCTTGGACTTTGCCATCAAACGTGGCTCTCTGTGTGGGTCCTAAGATTGACTATGTAGCCATCGAGACCTACAACCTCTACAATGGCGAGCCTATGACACTCGTGATGGCTGAGGCTCTGGTTGGTTCATATCTGAAGGCAGACCAGGAGTGCAAGGAAGGCGATCTCCTGCCATTCGACAAGGAGAAGAAGCAGTGCCCTTGGCGCATTGTCGACCACATGAAGGGTACCGACCTCGAAGGCATGCACTACGAGCAGCTCCTGCCATGGGTAAAGCCATGCGAGAAGGTTGATCTCTTCGCACCGGCTTTCGTAACAGAGTATGCTGCTGCTCATCCTGAGAAGGTATTCGCTTCTGAGGATGGTCGCGATCAGTTCGTAGAGATGGAGAGTGAGGCTTTCCGCGTCATCCTCGGCGACTACGTTACTACCGATGACGGTACAGGTATCGTTCACATCGCACCTACATTCGGTGCCGATGATGCCAAGGTAGCCAAGGATGCCAACATTCCTGCTCTCTACCTTATTAATAAGAAGGGTGAGACCCGCCCAATGGTTGACCTCCAGGGTAAGTTCTATCTCATCGAAGACCTCGATGACAACTTCGTGAACGCTTGTGTCAACAAGGAGGCATATGCTCATCACGCAGGCGGCTACGTGAAGAATGCCTACGACCCACAGTTTAATGTGGATGGCGTCTGGGACAAGAAGGCTTCTGATAAGGCTGAAGACCTGAACATCGTACTCTGCTACGAGTTGAAGCAGGAGGGCAAGGCTTTCAAGAGCGAGAAGCACGTGCACAACTATCCTCACTGTTGGCGTACCGACAAGCCTATCCTCTATTATCCATTGGATAGCTGGTTTATCAAGGATACAGCCCGCAAGGAGCGCATGGTAGAACTCAACAAGACCATCAACTGGCAGCCTGAGAGCACCGGTACAGGCCGTTTCGGCAACTGGCTCGAGAACCTGAACGACTGGAACCTTTCACGTTCCCGCTTCTGGGGTACTCCATTGCCAATCTGGCGTGACGAGAACCGTGGCGAGAAGTGCATCGGCAGCCTTGAGGAACTCTATGCTGAAATCGAGAAGTCTGTGGCTGCCGGTATCATGCAGAGCAACCCATTGAAGGAGAATGGTTTCGTTCCTGGCGACTACAGTCAGGAGAACTATGATAAGATTGACCTCCACCGTCCATACGTTGACAAGATTGTATTGGTTAACGAGGAGGGCAAGCCAATGTATCGTGAGAGCGACCTCATCGACGTTTGGTTCGATTCAGGTTCAATGCCTTACGCCCAGCTCCACTACCCATTCGAGGGTGAGATGGCCCGTGGCACAGAGGCAGACCGCGATGCACTCATCCACAGCACCTACGAGGGATATGCTATTCCTCCTAAGTTCTATCCAGCCGACTTCATCAACGAGGGCGTGGATCAGACCCGTGGATGGTTCTTCACTCTGCACGCCATCGCTACCATGGTATTCGATAGCGTAGCCTTCAAGAACGTAATCTCTTCTGGTCTCGTTCTCGATGCCAAGGGTAACAAGATGAGTAAGCACGTGGGTAACGTGACTAACCCATTCGAGATGATTGACAAGTATGGTGCCGATCCTGTTCGTTTCTATATGATGACCAACAGCGAGCCTTGGGACAACCTCAAGTTCGACCCTAATGGTGTGGACGAGACCCGTCGTAAGTTCTTCGGTACCTTATATAATACCTACAGCTTCTTCGCCCTCTATGCTAATGTAGATGGTTTCGATGCTGAGGCTGCTCAGGTGCCATTCGAGAAGCGCCCAGAGATAGACCGCTGGATTCTCTCTTCACTCAATACCCTTATCAAGGGCGTTGACAGAGAGTTGGCTGGCTATGATCCAACCCGCGCAGGCCGTCTCATCGATGCTTTCGTCAACGATGACCTCTCTAACTGGTACGTTCGTCTGAACCGTAAACGTTTCTGGGGTAAGGAGATGAGCGAGGATAAGCTGAGTGCTTACCAGACTCTCTATACCTGCCTGATGACAGTGGCTAAGCTGCTGGCACCATTCGCTCCATTCTATGCAGACGAGTTGTATCACGACTTGGGCGGCGAGTTGGAGAGCGTACATCTCGATAAGTTCCCTGTAGCTGATGAGGCTGCTATCGATGCCGACCTGGAGGAGCGTATGGCCATCGCCCAGAAGATTACTTCTATGGTATTGGCTTTGCGCCGCAAGGTGAACATCAAGGTGCGTCAGCCACTCCAGCAGATCATGATTCCTGCAGTAGATGATGTACAGAAGGCACACATCGAGGCAGTAGCAGGACTGTTGAAGAACGAGGTGAACGTGAAGGAGGTTAACTTCATTGAGGGTCAGGGTATTCTCGTAAAGAAGGTGAAGTGTAACTTTAGAGTGATGGGTAAGAAGTTCGGCAAGCTGATGAAGGGTGTTGCTGCCCAGATGTCAGCGCTCGATCAGGACCAGATTGCAGCTTTTGAGAAGGCAGGCAACATCACATTGAATATCGACGGACAGGAAGCCGTGGTAGAGGTAGCCGACGTGGAGATTATCTCTGAGGATATTCCAGGATGGCTCGTATCTAACGAGGGCAATCTGACCGTAGCGCTTGAGGTAGAGTTGACCCCAGAATTGAAGAAGGAGGGTATGGCTCGTGAGTTGATCAACCGTATCCAGAACCTCCGCAAGGAGACAGGTCTGGAGATTACCGACCGCATCAACGTAACTGTGGCTCCTAATGAGGAGACCAACGCAGCCATCGAGTCATTCGCCGACTACATCAAGGGTCAGGTATTAGCAGACAGCATCGAAATCGGTGACAACGCAGGTGTTGAGACCGAGTTTGATGACTTTAAGTTGAACATTCTCGTAGAGAAGAATTAAATAGTTAGGAGTTAGGAGTTAGAAGTTAGGAGCATTTCCAAACTGCTTGCTTCTAACTTTCTAGCCCTTATTTCCTAAAAACATTAACAAATAACATAATAGATAACATCTATGGCTAACGAAAAACTACGTTATAGCGATCAGGAGCTCGAGGAGTTCCGCGCTATTATTGATGAGAAATTGAAGGTGGCAAAGCAGACTTATCATGATTGCATGGCTCAGCTGAACCACTCAGACAGTAATGATGTGGTAGATACATCACCAACCTACAAGGCTCTTGAGGAGGGTAGTGAAGCACAAAGCAAGGAAGAAATCATCCAGATGGCCCAGCGTCAGCAGAAGTTCATCAAGGGATTGGAAGCAGCTTTGGTTCGTATCCAGAACAAGACCTATGGTATTGACCGCGAAACAGGTGAGTTGATTCCTAAGGAGCGTTTGCGTGCTGTACCTCATGCCACTTTGAGTGTAGCTTCTAAGGAGGCTAGAAAAAAGTAATAAATGGAGAAAACAAGTAAAATTAAATACGGATGGCTCGTCACGGCAATGGTGGTTGTGCTTCTTGTTATCGATCAGATTATCAAGGTGTACATCAAGACCCATTTTTGCCTTGGCGAGTCTGTTCGTGTTACTGATTGGTTTTATATCGAATTTGTTGAGAACAACGGAATGGCTTGGGGTATGTCGTTTATCGGCAAGTTCTGGCTAAGTCTGTTGCGCCTGGTAGCCATCTGTGCTTTGAGCATTTATCTGCATCGCATCATTAAGCGTGGTACCTATCGCTTGTTATACATCATTTTGGTGGCACTGGTTCTGACAGGTGCAATCGGCAATATGATTGATTCCATCTTCTACGGACTTATCTTCACCGGTGCCTCACCTTATTATGTATCTTATCTTGTGCCTTTCGGCGAGGGGTATGCACCCGTGCTCATGGGCAAGGTGGTTGATATGTTCCGTTTTCCGTTCTTCACCTATACATGGCCTGAATGGTTCCCTTTCTGGGGTGGACAGCATGGTACATTCTTCGATCCTGTATTCAATTTTGCAGATTCCTGTGTATCAGTCGGCATCATTTCTCTCTTGCTTTTCTGTAGAAAAGAACTGGAAGCTCTCGGAGGTGATGATAAGGAGAAGAAGGTTAAAGATTCTTCTTTTATTGAAACTGCTGAAGAAAAGATAAAGTCTCAATCTCAAGAAAATAAGGAGGACAAGTAATCATGAAGAAAGCTTTTCTTTATCTCTGTTGGATAGTAACCTTTTGTGCAGCCTTTGCTTCTTGCAAGCCTTCGCTGCCAAGAGATGTGCTCTCTAAAGGAAAGATGACGGATATTCTCTTCGATTATCACATCGCTCTTGCTATGGCGCAGAGCGAAGACGGTGGTAGTGAGAAGAATAGTCTGGCTTATCGCGAGGCTGTACTGAAGAAACATGATGTCACCTCGGCAGACTTCGACAGTTCGATGGTTTATTATATGCGCCATACAGAATTGCTGCATGATGTGTATAAGGATTTGGCTGAAAGATTGGATAAAGAGGTGGTTGCATTGGGTGGAAACAGTGCAGGAAATAGTGATTTTGACAATCTTACTGCTGTTGGCGATACTGCCAATATCTGGAAAGATGCTACTTCGATGGTATTCTCGCCTGATGAGGGCTTCAACAGTCGCAGTTTTAAAATTGAAGCTGATACTGCTTTCCATAAGGGTGACCGGTTCCGTCTTGATTTCGAATCGCAGTTTATCTTCCAGGATGGTATGCGTGATGGTATCGCTTTGCTGGCTGTTCAGTTCAAGAACGATAGTGTGGCACAGACTGTAATTCATATTCAGAGTGCTCAGCACTATAGTGTAGAACTCGCTGATAATGATAGCCTTGGAATCAAATGTGTAAAGGGGTACTTTATGTTGAATGAGGGTGGCTTCAGTTCTGATGCCGGTTCTTTGACGACTCTTAAACTGATGTTTGTCAATAAGATTCGTCTCATCCGTATGCATCCTAAAAAGGTGGCACCGGTTTCTTCTTCTGCAGCATCTTCTGATTCGGCAAAAGTAGATACAGCTCGTAAGACCCGTATACCAGGTCCGAGTGTTCCAGCGCGTCCGGATGGAGCTTTGGCGCCTCCGACCAGTGCACCGGTTTCTATGCCTGATAAACCTATTCAGATGACGAGTAATTAGTCTGGATGTTTAAGATATGGCTGAAATGAGGAGATGCGGAGCCCATCAGGTGATATTGCCGGATGGCTCGATATTGCAGCAGGCTGTGGTAGAAATACAAGAGGGCAGGGTGGTGAACTACTTCGAGTTTCGTGAGGAGTTGCCGATGACCGAATGGTTAGGCGGCGAAATCCGGGTGGAACGCGATGAGGAAGGCATCCTTCGTGCCCTGTGGAACGGAAAAGTAATCAATAAACATTAAACATAAACATTAATAATATGTTAAGCGTAGATCAATTAGAAGACAAGTTGATAGACTTGGCATTTGCTGAGGATATCGGTGATGGCGACCACACAACTTTGTGTTGTATCCCAGAAGACGCCATGGGTAAGAGCCACTTGCTTATCAAGGAAGATGGCGTGTTGGCAGGTGTTGAAATGGCAAAGAAGGTATTTGCACGTTTCGATCCTACCATGAAGGTAGAAGTGTTGCTTCAGGATGGAACCCATGTTAAGAAGGGTGACATTGCAATGATTGTAGAGGGTAAGACCCGTTCTTTGCTCCAGACAGAGCGTTTGATGCTCAATATCATGCAGCGTATGAGTGGCATTGCTACCATGACTGCTAAGTATGTAAAGCGTCTTGAGGGTACAAAGACTCATATCCTTGATACCCGTAAGACAACTCCAGGTCTTCGCATGTTGGAGAAGCAGGCTGTGAAGATCGGTGGTGGTATGAACCATCGTATCGGTCTTTTCGATATGATTCTCTTGAAAGATAACCATATCGATTTCGCCGGTGGCATCGACAATGCTATCGACCGTTGCCATGCTTATCTCAAGGAGAAGGGTCTCGACCTGAAGATTGAAATCGAGGTTCGCAGCTTCGATGAGCTCGACCAGGTATTGAAGCATGGTGGTGTAAATCGTATCATGCTCGACAACTTCTCTGTGCCTGATACTAAGAAGGCTGTAGACATCATCGCAGGTAAGTATGAGACTGAGTCTTCTGGCGGTATCACTTACGATACCATCCGCGATTATGCAGAGCAGAGAGTTGATTTCATCTCAGTTGGTGCCTTGACACATAGTGTGAAGGGCTTGGATATGAGTTTCAAGGCTTGCGAATAAGTGAAGAATGAAGAGGGAAGAGTGAAGAATTCAAATGCTCTTCTCTTTTTGTATATATAAACTTTGTATATATAAATTAAGGTATATTTTATGAATAAGATTTTCGCTTCAGCCATAATGGCTGTAGCTATGTTGGGCAGTGTCTCTGAGGCTGAGGCATGTACCAACTTTATAGTAGGAAAAAAAGCATCGGTTGATGGATCTGTGATGTGTTCTTATAGTGCCGATGACTATGGTATGTTCCAAAATCTCTGTCATTTTCCTGCCGGTAAGCATGCTAAGGGCGAGATGCGTAAGATTTACGATTGGGATACCAATAAATATCATGGTGAGATTCCGGAGGCTGCCGAGACTTATAATGTGATTGGCAATATCAATGAATGGCAGGTCACCATCGGTGAAACTACTTATGGTGGACGTGAGGAGATGGCTGATTCTACAGGTATCATGGACTATGGTTCACTCATCTATGTTGCCCTGCAGCGTAGTAAGACTGCCCGTGAGGCTATCAAAGTGATGACCACCCTCGCCAATACCTATGGTTATAATTCAGAAGGCGAAACCTTTACCATCTGTGATCCGAACGAAGCTTGGATTATGGAGATGATGGGCAAGGGACCAGGCTCTAAGGGCGTGGTTTGGGTAGCTCTCCGTATTCCTGATAATGCAGTTTGTGCACATGCTAACCAGAGTCGCATCGGCAAGTTCAATATGAAGGATAAGAAAAACGTGATGTATGCCAAGGATGTCGTTTCTTTTGCTCGCAGTAAGGGATGGTATCAGGGCAAGGATGCTGATTTCTCATGGAAAATGGCATATGCTAAGCCTGATTTCTCAGGACGTCGTTTCTGCGATGCTCGTGCTTGGGCTCTCTTGAATCATTTCTATGATATGAGTCCTTATCTTGATTGGGCTTTGGGCAAGGATCCTAATGCGAAGGATATGCCTCTCTGGGTGGTTCCAAACAAGAAGGTGAGTGTTGCTGATGTTGAGGCTTGCATGCGTGACCATTATGAGGGTACACCTCTTTCTGTTGCTGATGGCACTGATATCGGAGGTGGTATCTGGCAGATGCCTTACAGGCCAACTCCATTGATGTTTAAGGTGGATGGAAAGCAGTGCTTCAACGAACGTCCTGTCAGCACCCAGCAGAGTGGCTTTGTTTTTGTTAGCCAGATGCGTTCATGGATGCCTAGAGAGATTGGTGGTGTTCTTTGGTTTGGTAATGATGATGCCAATATGGTAGCGTTCACACCAATCTACTGTTCTTCTACAGTTCGTCCTGAGTGTTATAACACACCGGGAGCAGATGCTGTAAACTTCAGTTTCAAGAATGCTTACTGGGTGTGCAATATGACCAGCAATATGGTTTATCCTCGTTATAGCCAGATGTTCCCAACTTTGAAGGAGGTTCGTGACAGTCTGGATAACAGCTATTTTGCTGCACAGCCAGGTGTTGAGGCTAAGGCTCAGGAACTGTATGCACAGAATCCACAGGCTGCAGTCAAGTATCTCAATGATTATGGTATTGAGAAGGCACAGCAGATGTTGGCGCGTTGGCAACAGCTCTTCCAGTTTATGGTAGTGAAGTATAATGACATGATTATCAAGCCAACCAAAAAAGATGGCAGTTTCGAGAAGACTCCTTATGGATTAGGTGCAACCCCAGTTCGTCCTGGGTATCCTGAGAAATATGCCAAGGAACTTATGAAGCAAACAGGAGACAAGTTCCTGGTTCCTGAAACAAAGTAACAATATTTATCATCACATAAAGAAAGCCGATTCAAGTATATTACTATACAAGAATCGGCTTTCCTGTTTTCTAGACTTACAATACTAAATAATCGTATTATAATTTTTAAAGTTACGTCTTTTAAAATCTATTACTTGAAGTATCTCTTGTAGAGACCTGCAAAACCTGCACAGTGGCGGGCTTCATCCTTAGCCATCTCATGAACGGTATCGTGGATAGCATCTGAACCCTGCTCCTTAGCAAGCTTGGCAATGCGGAACTTATCCTCACAAGCACCCTTCTCTGCTGCAATACGAGCCTCGAGATTGCTCTTGGTATCACCCAAAACCTCACCGAGAAGTTCTGCAAAACGAGAAGCGTGATCAGCCTCCTCATAGGCATAACGTTTGTAAGCCTCTGCAATTTCAGGATAGCCTTCACGATCTGCCTGGCGTGCCATAGCAAGATACATACCTACCTCGCCACACTCACCATTGAAATGGTCCTTCAAACCCTTGATAACGTCTTCATTAACGCCATCCTTATATGCCTGACCGAGAACGTGAACGGTAGCAAATGTCATATCGTCATCTACTGCATCTTCCATCTCTTTGAACTTGCTGGCTGGAGCCTTGCAGATAGGGCACTTCTCTGGTGCTTCTGTACCTTCGTAAATGTAACCGCAAACGGTGCAAATAAACTTTTTCTTCATAATGCTTTTGTTTTAAATGTTGTTGTATAATTATTGTTTTTTTTTGAATTAGTGAACAGTCTCTGTGAGAGGCGACTTTACGCCTTTTTTAGCGCATTCTGCACAGATTCCTCTGTAGTAGAGCTGTTCTTCCAATATGATGTTTCCTTCAATTTCCTTTCCTGGTTCCACTTTTGGAGCTGGTTCGCCGAAAAAGTCAATTACCTTGCCACAATTTCTGCAATAGAAATGAACGTGGCTTTTAATATTTCCATCATAACATACGCGATGTTCATCGATTGTGATCATCTGAGCCGCATTGTGCTCACTCAACATTCTGAGTGTGTTGTAAACGGTTGTCTTGCTCAATGTTGGGATACTCTCGGCTAATCCTTTGTACACATCCTCGATAGTTGGATGAGTGGGATGCTTGATGAGCCAATCCATAATGGCAATACGCTGGAGTGATGGTCGGATGCCTTTCTCCACGAGTCTTTGATAGGCTTCTGTCTGTTTCATAATTACTTGTTTTTATATTTTGTTGATGCAAAGATAAGCAATTCTTTTGTATCTACCAAATGTTTTTGCAAAAATTCCAATGTATTTTTGAATATTTTACAATTGCATAGTTGTTTTAAGATTTGTTGTGCAAAAAGGGAGAGTCTATGATTCGCTTTTGGAAATTATTGATACTAAAACCCTTTTGGAAAAAGTAATTCCCCGTCACGCTACCGGAGTGTTGTGGCGGGGAATCTTATTTGAAAATAAACTTTATACGATATTTCAGACGATTATCTCAGGTCGATGACTTCAGCTCCTGGACATTCCTTGCTGTTGAAATTGAATGTGCTGTTAGAAACGCTCTTGGCTCTGAAGTTACTTACCGTGATGGTACTCCAGGTATTGCCCTGTCGCATCTTGACAACTGATGGAACATGTGTCTTTTTGTTGATGGTGATATACATTTCGGCTACAGAACGTTTCTGGTTATTGGCAACGAGATGTACTACATAGTTACTGCCTGCTGTCTTGAGCGTTGACTTATAACCAGTCTTATATATATTAATAAAGGTATAAGGGTTCATGGACATCTGCTGAGCCTGTGTAGGGTTGCTGACATTCACCTCGTTGGTTTTCTTTAGATAAGTCCACTGGGTCTTGCCGTTGAACCAGACGATGGCTTGCGGGGTACGGGCGTTAAACTTGTTGCCTTTGATGGCAATACTGCCGCTTGCTGATCCATACTTAGAACTGCTCATCTTGAAGTTGGCGCTAGCTCCACCTTTGTTGCCAATAACGGCAGCGGTCTTATCAAGTACCTGTTGCGCAGTCTGCGCCATGGCTCCGATGCTCATCATTGCAACGAAAGCCAATGCTAAAATCTTTTTCATTTTTATCTTTTCCTTTCTTTTAAAATTCAATGTTATATTATATCTTCTAAAATTTCATACTCTATCATAAAGCCGTAAAAACGTCTTTTCTCTCATAGACGTTTTCACGGCTTCAGGGTTTAATAATTTAACCTTTTCCAATATTATCTTCTTTCATACCCTTAGTTCTTTACTAAAATTAAGAGTTTCGAAGTGCCATTAACAGATTATTAAGCTGGTTTTCATCCTGTATCAGTACCTCACGAGGCTTGCTGCCCTGTGCTGCACCTACGATGCCTGCAGCTTCCATCTGGTCCATCAGTCGTCCTGCACGGTTATAGCCGATACTGAACCGGCGCTGGATCATGCTGGTAGAACCCTGCTGCGAAAGAACAATCGCATGGGCTGCCTCTTCGAAGAACGGATCCAGTTCGCGGGCACTGATGCTGCCGCTTCCACCTGCGCTTCCTTCATCATTAGCAGGTTCTGGCAACTCCATAGGTTCGATAGGACCAGGCTGTTCGCAGATATACTCGTTGATGCGCTCGATTTCAGGTGTATCAACAAAGGCGCACTGTACACGTACAGGTTCGTTGCCGCAGAGATAGAGCATATCACCACGACCAATCAGCTGGTTGGCTCCTGTACGGTCAAGAATGGTCTTTGAGTCGATGGCAGATGTAACCTTAAAGGCGATACGGCCAGGGAAGTTAGCCTTGATATTACCCGTGATGATGCTGGTTGTAGGACGCTGGGTGGCAATAATCATGTGGATACCCACGGCACGTGCCAGCTGGGCGATACGGGCAATAGGAAGTTCTACTTCCTTGCCGGCTGTCATGATCAGATCACCGAACTCATCTATAATCACCACGATGTATGGCATATACTCATGTCCATCAGTCAACTTCAACTTGTGGTTGATATACTTCTGGTTGTATTCTTTGATGTTACGGGCTCCTGCCTTTTTGAGCAAGTCGTAACGGCTATCCATCAGTACACACAGACTGTTCAGGGTTCTAACCACCTTGGTTACATCGGTTATGATAGGTTCTTCCTCATCAGGAACCGCAGCCATAAACTTATTGGCAATACGGGAGTAGACGCTAAACTCCACCTTCTTAGGGTCGATGAGAACCAGTTTGAGTTCGTTTGGATGTTTCTTGTATAATAAAGAGGTGATGATGGCATTCAAACCTACAGATTTACCCTGTCCGGTAGCACCCGCAACAAGCAGGTGAGGAATCTTTGCCAAATCAACCATAAACACTTCGTTGGTAATGGTCTTACCCAAAGCGATTGGTAACTCCATCTTGGTTTCTTGGAATTTCTTTGAGTTTAAAGTACTTTCCATACTAACGATGTTCGCCTTTGCGTTAGGTACCTCAATACCGATAGTTCCCTTACCTGGGATAGGAGCGATGATACGGATGCCGAGAGCTGCCAGACTCAAGGCGATGTCATCTTCCAGATTCTTGATCTTAGAGATACGTACGCCTTCTGCAGGCTGGATTTCGTAGAGTGTGATGGTAGGACCAACCGTAGCACGGATGGTTTTGATCTGTACGCCAAAGTTGCCCAGCACCTCGATGATGCGGTTTTTGTTGGCGCGCTGCTCTTCCTCATCGATGGATACGCCGTCATCCTCATACTTCTTCAGAAGGTTGAGTACCGGATATTTATATCTGGTGAACGGCTCCTTCGGATTGATCGGAGTATTCAGTACTTCTGCATTGCTCAAGGTGTTGCCTGTAGCCTTCTCGTCGGCTGTGGCTACAGAGATGTCCATACCTATATGCTCAGAAGCTGCAGCAGCCTCGGCAGCTTGCTTTTCCAATGCTTCCTGTTCAGCCCGTTTTGTACGGAGTTCGCGCTGACGTGCAATGAGTGACATATTCTCGTTCTGCGTGCTGTTGGCTATAGCGATGGTTTCATCTTTATCTGTATCACCTTCTGTTCCTGTAGCTTCCTGTCCGTCTGCCTCTTGCTCAACAGGCGTAGAAGGTGTGTCCGGGTTTGCGAAAGTCTGGTCCGGATCCAGATTCAGGTCGATGACTTTGGCAGGTTCTTCTTCCTTATATTCTTCTTTCTCATCCTCTGTGCCAGCACCATATGCTGCGCTGGCGTATACCTCGTCGATAGCTTCTGTATCTTTCCTGTTCTTTCCATGGTTAGTAATCTCAAATTTCACCTTATTTGATATATAACCGATAGGGTTGAGTGCTTTTCTGATAACCGTAATGGTTTCAGTGGTGAGATAGGTGAGGAATGCTACCGCCACGAAGAAAAGAATGGCAGTAAGTCCTGGAGGCCCCATGATGTTCTCCAGATTCTGCACGACAAAGAGTCCGTGCTTTCCGCCCGGATTGAAAGTGAGGCTTGGCATGATAGGTGCGATGAACTTGGCAAAGGTTACCGACATCCATAGCATGACCACAATCATGCAGAAGAACCATTTCCACAGGTTCAGCTTGTAGGCATGCATCATCTGCAATCCCACCATAATGACAAAGAATGGGAGCATGAAGGCTGGAAATCCGAAATTGATGGCAATGAGCCAATAGGATACAATGGCTCCCCAGGATCCGCAGTAGTTCTGAAACTGTTTTTCCGTGTTGGTCCATTCGCCCGGCTTCAGATTTTCGAGCAAACTCTGGTCATTGGCTCCTGTGTTGAGAAAGGAGATCATAGCGATGATGATAACCACAGCAATGACTACCAAGGCTAATCCAATGAAAAAGTCGGTGATAGTATTGTTGAAAATATACTGTAAACCAATAGCTTCGCTAAAGGTTTTGGTCTTTTTTTCAGTTCTTTTTTTAGCCATTTTATATATTTTTGAATAATTTATCTGCAAAATTAGCGAAAATAATTGAGAAAACAATTCTTTTTCTCATCTTTTTTTTCTAATTTTGCAACTTGTAAAGAATAAAAAGCATAATGAAGATTATTTTCACTAGTTTCGACAAGGCGGCAATCACGAATTTGCCAAGAGCTTTGTTTCCTGGCAAAATCGTAGTCGTTGACAAGCCTGAAGATACAGAAGCGGCTGTTAATGACCTACTTAGCCATTATATACTGGGTGTAGATACAGAAACGCGCCCATCATTCAAGCGTGGTCAGGCTTACCATGTTTCGTTGTTGCAGGTGAGTACACATGATACTTGTTATCTTTTCCGCCTGCATCATACGGGCATGACTCCTGCCATCATTCGCTTGCTCGAAGATACCACCGTGCCAAAAGTAGGACTTTCCTGGCACGATGACTTGCTGCAGCTCCATAAGCGAGCTGCTTTTAAGGCTGGCTACTTTATCGAGTTGCAGGATGTTGCAAAGAACTTTGGCATCGCAGACATGAGTCTGCAGAAACTGTATGCTAACCTGTTTCACCAGAAAATCAGCAAGGCGCAACGGTTGAGCAATTGGGAGGCTAGCGATTTGAAGGAATCGCAGGCTCTCTATGCAGCTACAGATGCCTGGTGCTGCATTAATCTGTATGAGGAATTCAAGCGTTTGTCTGCTACAGGCGATTACGAGCTCGATGAACTCAGGGCATGATATAAGGTGGTAAGGAATAGAAATTGATAATCGTAAGAAACTTCATATATAAATATGTATAAAAGCGTATATTTAAAGAAAGGTAAGGAAGAATCGCTCAAGCGTTTTCATCCATGGATCTTCTCGGGTGCTATCCAGGCAATGGATGAGGGCATAGAGGAGGGCGACATTGTGAGAGTGTTTACCCGTAGTGGTGAATTCATTGCTATAGGTCATTATCAGATCGGTTCTATCGCTGTACGTGTTCTTTCTTTTAGAGATATTGAGATTGATGAGGAGTACTGGTGTGCCAGATTGGATTCAGCATATAAGATGAGACTCGCTTTGGGTATTGCCGGTAATTCATCCAATACAACTTATCGCTTGGTTCATGGTGAGGGTGATAACTTGCCGGGACTTGTTATCGACTGCTATGGTCCTACTGCTGTCATGCAGGCTCACAGTGTGGGTATGCATGTTTGCCGCATGGAGATAGCCAAAGCCTTGAAGAAGGTGATGGGCGAAGCACTGGAGAATATCTACTATAAGAGTGAGACAACCTTACCGTATAAGGCTGACCTCAGACAGGAAAATGGCTTTATACTGGGAGGTGATGCTGACGATGTTGCTGTAGAGAATGGACTGAAATTCCATATCGACTGGTTGCGTGGTCAGAAAACGGGTTTCTTCGTAGATCAGCGTGAGAACCGTTCGCTGCTCGAGCATTATGCCAAGGGTAAGAGCGTGCTCAACATGTTCTGCTATACCGGCGGTTTTTCTGTTTATGCGATGAGAGGCGAGGCTAAGGCTGTTCACTCCGTAGACAGCAGTGCCAAGGCGATAGAATTGACCAATGAGAATATTGCGCTCAATTTCCCTGGAGATGCACGCCATGAGGCTATCTGCGAAGATGCCTTCAAGTATCTTGATGAACATGACCAGCAGTATGATCTGATTGTTCTTGATCCTCCTGCTTTTGCCAAGCACCGTGCGGCTTTGCGCAATGCGCTGAAGGGCTATACCCGCCTGAACGTAAAGGGCTTGCAGCGTATTAAGAAGGGCGGCATCCTTTTTACCTTCAGTTGCTCTCAGGTGGTTACGAAGGATCAGTTCCGCAATGCTGTGTTTACTGCTGCAGCGCAGGCTGGAAGAAAGGTTCGCATCTTGCACCAGTTGCACCAGCCTGCCGACCATCCTATCAATATTTATCATCCGGAAGGTGAATATTTGAAGGGATTGGTTCTCTATGTAGAATAACAAATGATTAAAGAATTGATAATGAATAAGTTCAAAACGTTTGCAGCCTTGATGCTCTTGCTGGCTATAGGATTTGCAGGATGTGGCAAGTCGGAAGCAGAACGTCATCGCTTGAGCAAGAAGGAAAAGGCTAGATTGGATAGCCTAGACCGTGCTGCGCTGAAGATAGCGGTGATGCCAACAATGGACTGCCTGCCAATCTTTCTGGCATGTGATGACAGTATATTCCAGCAGCAAGGTGTAGACGTACATTTGCGTAGATATACTGCACAAATGGATTGTGATACTGCTATCGAGCGCAAGCGCGTAGAGGGAGCCGTGACCGATCTGATTCGTGCACATCATATAGAGAAACGGGGTACTGCTTTGACGTACCCTATTTCTACCAATCTTTATTGGCAGTTTATTACCAATAAGCGTTCGCGTATATCCGAACTGAAACAACTGTCAGATAAGATGGTGGCTATGACCCGCTACTCTGCAACAGATTATCTGGCTACTTTAGCAATCGATAGCGGTAAGCCTAAATATGATGCTTATAAGGTTCAAATCAACGATTTGAACATCCGTCTGCGTATGTTGCTTAACAACGAGATGGATGCCATGTTGCTGCCAGAACCTCAAGCTACCAAAGCCCGACTTGAACAGCATGTAAAACTCTTTGACAGCAGAGATAAGAACTTGCAGTTAGGTGTTGTGGCTTTCCGCAAGAAAATACTTTCAGAGCCGCGCCGTAAAGACCAAGTTGCCAAGTTTATCAAGGCGTATAATATTGCTGTTGATAGCATAAACAGTCGTGGGGTACAGCATTATGCAAGTATCATCACAAAATATACGGGTGCCGATGCTAAAACCATCAGTAATCTTCCAAAACTTAAATATGAACACGCTATGGAACCAAGACGTCGTGACCTGGCTGTAGCACAAAAATAAGCGGCTTATGAAAAGAGAAGATTTTAGCTGGACAAAGTTTTCGCATGAAAATGTCACTACTATATCCAGAATAGAGGCAATTCGCAAGATAATTGACCAGGAAGTGGGGCTCGAATCGTGTCAGCCTGAAATTGCGGAAATTGAAAAAAGATATGATGCTTTATATCATGATTATATAGATGGCAAGCTTAAACACCGAGAGCTTTATAATCTTGCTCAAACTTTAGATCTTGATACTGATAAGTTCTTTGGTAAAGTGCGTCACGCTTGGATTTTGGCAAATGAGCCTACGTTTGTTGCACTTAACAAAAGAGCTCAGAATCTGAAAAGTTTTGATGAGGTACAGGAAACCTTTGAGAAATTTGCTACAGATGAAGCTATGCTAAATTTGAGGGTAGACTTGTCTGAAGAACAGATAGACGAGGAAAGGCAAAAGATACAGGAGCAGCTAAATGCCTATCGCAATATGGTGTTTTCTTATATTCTGGTAACTGATGACTGGAATGATGATTTTGTCAAGAATATACTTGATATCATCGCTTCCGATTTGGTAGATCCATACACCATCAATATGCTCGTTTCGGCTGTTTCATTGTCATGCTCTGTATTCTTTGATGCCCCTAGACTTGCAGTCTTGATGCGCTTAATCAAGTCTGACGACTGTACATGCAGTGTTCGTCAGCGAGCTTTGGTGGGTTTCGTTTTCTGTGCAATAACCAATTCGGGTGAAAAACAGAAATATTGGGATTCTGCTGCTGGTTTGATCATGGATGATGAATTTTTGGCAGCCTGTGTTGATCTCCAACGCCAGATGCGTCTATGTCTTACAAGTAAAAAGGATAGCAAGGAGATGATGCATTCCGTGGTGAAGACCATGTTCACTTCTTTTACTCAGGATTTGGCCGAAAAGATAGACCAAACGGGTGAATTGGGACTTAATTGCTTCTCAGCAGATGGGGAGAATCCTGATGATGCCCTTAAGGGAGCCTTCGACTATATGTTGAATTCAGAAGATATAGGAGTTGATGTCTATTATCATCAGTTTGCCAACCAGAAGAGCTTCGGTCATTTCCATTCACTCTATAATTGGTTTGTTCCTTTCTATGTCCGTAATTCTACGCTCAAGAATGTTCGGGCTACGATGAAACAGCATCGCAATTTCATCAACAATCTCTTGAGAGGCGCCTCTATGTGTGATACCGATCTGTATAGCATCATTCTTTCATTGAATAATACATCTAAGGAATTTATTGAATCATTGGATGTTACCCCGGAAAATATGGTGTCTGGTCCTGTTTTTTATGACGAAGAAGATGAGGTGGAAAAAGAGCAGAATACCGAAGAGCCAGTAGAGGATGAGACTGATTCTACAGAAGCAAAGGATTCTGAAAATGTCACACTGCTTGATTCGGTAATGGAACATGAAGAGAATCTCTCAGAAGAGGAAAAGAAGAAACGTGCAATCAGGGTTCGTCATCGCTATGTGCAGGACCTCTACCGATTCTATACTCTCTCTCCAATGAGGAAGGCATTTGATAATCCTTTCGAAGTGCAGAAGGAAATTCCTTTCTTTACTACGGGACTGTTTGCTAAACCGGAATATGACAAGTATCGCCTGTCGCTGGCCCGTTTCTCTGCTAAAAGAGGTGACTATGCCTTTGTTAGCAAGATTTTGCGTAATCTGGAAAAATATACCGACGAAGAGCATATGATGCTTGCATTGGCATACAAATCGGAGGAAAAATATGATGAAGCGCTTGAACATCTCTATGTGATTAAGAATACAAGCCCAACTTATAAGGCTGCCACGGAGTTGAAATTAGAAATAGAAGAAGAGATAAAAGACCCGGCGGCTTTAATAACATTGAATTGCTTGATTAAAGAAGAATCAGATGAGAGTAAGCAGTTTAAGCTCAAGCTGAAAAAGACCGATCTCTTATTGAAACTCCATCATTATAAAGAGGCTTTGGAATGGGCTTTCCAGATGGATGAACAGTATCCTAAGGAAGAACAGGTTGAATGCAGACTGGCTTTCTCTTTGCTCTTTTCAGAATCGGAAGGCGATAAAAACATTGACCATGCAATGGCTTTAATAGAACCTTATCTGCAAAATAGTGATGATAATGAAATCAGGGATATATTGAATTCTGACATGACAGATATGGATAAGGATGAAAAGGAACGCATGTTCATGAAAATGTTATCTGCGATGGTGAGCAAAGTTTCCAAGCCACAAGACCACAGATGGGAGTCTATGAAATTTTTCTATTATGGACTCTGCGTTCTCGTGAAAAAGGGAGGAACTGCAGCTATCAGATTTTTGAATGAAGCATCTGGTCATGCAGCTTTTTCCCCTAAGGCAGATATAGATGCATTCGGCCTGCTCGATATGGGAAATTGGCTTGATGATCGTGGTATTGCGCCTATAGAATTGGAATTTATAACAAAAAAAGTTTTCGAGGAAAGGAAAAACAATAAAGATGGCGGAGAATAATAAAAATAAGAATAAGGTACAGATAGATCCAACCTATGCCCATTTGCAGCCGCAGGCTGTGAATGTGGAGCAGGCGGTACTGGGCGCCTTGATGATAGATTCTGATGCCTTTTCGGTGGTGTCGGAGTTGCTCAAGCCGGATACTTTTTATGACCCGCGTCATAAGAGAATATATCAGGCTATCCAGGTGATGAACATGGAGGAACGGCCTGTAGATATCATGACTCTTGCCGATCAGTTAGCCAAGACTGGCGAACTGGATAAGGTGGGAGGAGCACAATATCTCATGGATATTTCTGCAGGCATGGCTTCTGCTGCCCATGTAGAGTCGCATGCCCGTATCCTGGCGCAGAAATATATGCAGCGCCAGCTGATTCATTATGCCGGCGACATCGAGACGATGGCGTATGAAGAAGGTGTGGATGTGGATGAACTGATGCAGAAAGCTGAAGGTGAACTCTTCCAGCTTTCGCAGAACAATATGAAGCAGGATTATACACAGATTGATCCGGTTGTAAAGGAGGCCGTTGCCATCTTGCAGCGCGCTGCTCAGAACTCGGGTGGTCTTACCGGTATTCCTACGGGTTATCGTGGGTTGGATGATATGACATCAGGTTGGCAACCGTCCGACCTTGTGATTATCGCCGGTCGTCCTGCCATGGGTAAGACTTCCTTTGCATTGAGTATTGCCAAGAATGTGGCGGTAGATTATGATGTGCCTATCGGATTCTTCTCTCTGGAAATGAATAACGTTCAGTTGGTGAACCGACTCATCTCGAATGTTTGCGAGATTTCGGGTAAAAAAATACTGAACGGACAATTGGAACAGCCAGAATGGGAACGGTTGGATAAAAAACTGAGAAAACTGACAGGTGCACCTATTTATATTGATGATACGCCTGGTCTTTCTGTTTTCGAACTCCGTACCAAGGCGCGCCGACTGGTAAGGGAAAAGGGTGTTAAACTGTTGATGATCGACTATCTCCAGCTGATGAATGCCAATGGTATGAAGTTTGGTAGCCGTCAGGAGGAGGTATCTACCATCTCCCGTTCGCTCAAAGGTATTGCCAAAGAGCTGAATATTCCTGTGCTTGCTCTTTCGCAGCTCTCCCGTAATGTAGAGAACCGTGAGGGTTTGGAAGGAAAGCGACCTCAGTTGAGTGACCTCCGTGAATCTGGTGCCATCGAGCAGGATGCCGATATGGTGCTTTTCGTTCACCGCCCGGAATATTATCACATCTATCAGGATGAAAAGGGTAATGACCTTCATGGTATGGCACAGATTATCATTGCCAAGCACCGTAAGGGCTCTGTTGGAGATGTTCTTCTGAACTTCCGTGGAGAATTTACCCGATTCCAGGATCCGCAGGATGCTGCAGCAGCACCTGTCGAAGAAGGTGGTGAGATTGTAGGCTCTAGGATGAATGGCGGAGGGCAGGATGGTAGTCCGCTACCACCGCCGCCTGCAGAGAATCTGCCTTTCTAAGGTTAGAGTTTGTCAATTTTTCACTCACAAACTGGCTTTTTCTCCAAATTCTTGCACAGAATTAACGTTTTTGGGTGAAAAAACCATAAGGTTATAGGAATTTGTTATCATTTCTATTAAAAAAGTTATAAATTGTTTGCTAGTATCAAATAAAAGTGTTATCTTTGCATGCGAATTTAAGAATATAACATAATAAGATAGATATGAGAACAACATTGTTGAACATTACAAGCATTATTATTCGACTTCGACTGCAGTTTGTGGGCGGAAGTGATAAGGTGTGCGTATAGTTCATCGCATAAGATATTAAAAGCCTTTCTACACTTCCGTCTATGGAGTGGGGGAAGGCTTTTTACTTTATCTGATGCTTCTGCACGGATTGCTATATAAACGTAGTGCGTTCTGAATGTGTAGCTCTTATATATAATAAGGTGTAAATTTAAAATTTTAAAGATATGAGTGACAGATTATACATTTTCGACACGACCCTCCGCGATGGCGAACAGGTTCCGGGATGTCAGTTGAACACAGTTGAGAAGATTCAGGTGGCAAAGCAACTGGAGCAGTTGGGTGTGGATGTAATTGAGGCTGGATTTCCAATATCAAGTCCGGGCGACTTCAATTCAGTGGTAGAAATCTCTAAGGCTGTAACCTGGCCTACTATTTGTGCACTTACCCGTGCCGTAGAAAAAGATATTGATTGTGCTGCTGAGGCTTTGCAGTATGCCAAGCATAAGAGAATCCATACCGGTATCGGTACCAGCGACAGTCATATCAAGTATAAGTTCAATTCTACCCGCGAGGAAATCATTGAACGTGCTGTAGCTGCTGTCAAGTATGCTAAAAAGTATGTTGAGGACGTAGAGTTCTATGCTGAGGATGCAGGCCGTACCGATAATGAGTATCTGGCTCGTGTCGTAGAGGCTGTTGTCAAGGCGGGTGCTACTGTAGTAAACATTCCTGATACTACAGGTTATTGTCTGCCTGATGAATATGGTGACAAAATCAAGTATCTCATGGAGCATGTTGATGGCATTGACAAGGCACGCCTTTCTACCCACTGTCATAACGACCTCGGTATGGCTACTGCCAATACTCTGCAGGGTGTATTGAATGGTGCACGCCAGGTTGAGGTTACCATCAATGGTATCGGTGAGCGTGCAGGTAATACTTCGCTCGAAGAGATTGCTATGATTCTGAAGTGTCACAAGCATATCGATATTGATACCAACATCAATACCACCAAGATTATTCCTACCTCACGCATGGTGAGCAGTCTGATGAATATGCCTGTTCAGCCTAACAAGGCTATTGTGGGTCGCAATGCATTTGCTCATTCTTCCGGTATCCATCAGGATGGTGTCTTGAAGAATGTCCAGACTTACGAAATCATTGATCCTAAGGAAGTTGGATTGGATGACAATGCTATCGTTCTGACAGCCCGTTCTGGTCGTGCTGCATTGAAGTACCGTCTCCATGTCAATGGTGTAGAGATTAATGATGAGGAGAAGCTCGACAAGATTTACAAGAAGTTCCTCCAACTGGCTGATAAGAAGAAGGAAGTTACCGATGAGGATGTTTTGATGCTTGCCGGTGCTGATTCTGCTGATAAGCATGGTGTTCAGCTCGACTGGTTGCAGGTTACTACAGGTAAGGGCGTGAAGAGCGTGGCAAGTATCGGTCTTGATATTGCAGGTCAGAAGTTTGAGGCTGCATCATCTGGTAACGGTCCGGTAGATGCTGCTATCAATGCACTCAAGAAGATCATTACCAAGGAGATGAACCTCAAGGAGTTCACCATCCAGGCTATCGACAAGGGCTCTGATGATGTGGGCAAGGTTCACATGCAGGTGGAATACGATGGTCATGTATATTATGGCTTCGGTGCAGATACCGACATCGTTACGGCTTCTGTTGAGGCTTACATTGATTGTATTAACAAGTTTAAGATTAGATAAACATATATATAACAAGAGATATTATGAATACATTATTCGACAAGATTTGGGACAAGCACGTTGTCCAGATTGTTCCGGACGGTCCTACACAGCTTTACATCGACCGTCTCTACTGTCACGAAGTAACATCACCTCAGGCATTCGCTGGTATGCGAGCACGCGGACTCAAGATGTTCCGTCCAGACCAGATTTTCTGTATGCCTGACCATAATACTCCAACCCACGATCAGGACAAACCTATCGAGGATCCTATCTCAAAGAAACAGGTAGATACCTTGGCAAAGAACACCGCTGATTTCGGTGTAACCCACTTTGCCATGAACACCAAGGACAATGGTATCATCCACGTGGTTGGTCCCGAGAAGGGTCTTTCTCTTCCTGGTATGACCATCGTTTGTGGTGATTCTCATACTTCTACCCATGGTGCTATGGGTGCCGTAGCCTTCGGTATCGGTACTTCTGAGGTTGAGATGGTGATGGCTTCACAGTGTATTCTCCAGAGCAAGCCAAAGTCTATGCGTATCAGCATCAACGGCAAGCTCAGCAAGGGCGTTACTGCCAAGGACGTTGCTCTCTATCTGATGAGCCAGCTCACTACATCCGGTGCTACCGGTTACTTCGTTGAGTACAGTGGCGATGTAGTGAAGGATATGTCTATGGAAGGTCGTCTTACCCTCTGTAACCTCTCTATCGAGATGGGTGCCCGTGGTGGTTTTGTAGCTCCTGATGAGACAACATTCGAGTACATCAAGGGTCGTGAATATGCACCTAAGGGTGAAGAGTGGGACAAGGCTGTGGCTTACTGGAAGACCTTGAAGAGTGGCGATGATGCAGTCTTCGACAAGGAGTTGACTTTCGAGGCAAAGGATATCGAACCACGTATCACCTATGGTACCAACCCAGGTATGGGTATCGGCATTACCGAGAATATCCCAACTCTCGATGAGATTCCTGAGGAAGAGCAGGCTGGTTTCAAGAAGAGCCTCAACTACATGGGCTTCCAGCCAGGCGAGAAACTCGAGGGTCATCCTATCGATTATGTATTCCTGGGCGCATGTACCAATGGTCGTATTGAAGACTTCCGTGCTTTCGCTTCTCTTGTTAAAGGAAAGAAGAAGGCAGATGGCGTAACTGCTTGGCTTGTACCAGGTTCATGGTTGGTTGATAAACAAATACGTGAAGAGGGAATTGATAAGATTGTTGAGGCTGCCGGCTTCGAAATCCGTCAGCCTGGATGCTCTGCCTGCCTGGCAATGAACGATGATAAGATTCCTGCAGGCAAGTACTCTGTAAGTACATCCAACCGTAACTTCGAGGGTCGTCAGGGACCAGGTTCCCGTACCATCCTTGCCAGTCCATACGTAGCAGCTGCTGCCGCTATTACAGGTAAGATTACCGACCCAAGAGAGTTTATGTAATGTTAAGTGTTCAATGTTAAATGTTAAATTGAAATGAAACAGAAATTCAATGTAATTACATCAAGTTGCATTCCTCTTCCTTTGGAGAATGTAGATACAGACCAGATCATCCCAGCCCGTTTCCTCAAGGCCATCGATAAAGAGGGCATGGGCGACAACCTCTTCCGCGACTGGCGTTATAATGCCGACGGAACTCCAAAGCCAGACTTCGTGATGAACGACCCTTCCTACAGTGGCGTCATCCTCGTAGCAGGCAAGAACTTCGGTTCTGGTTCTTCCCGTGAGCACGCTGCCTGGGCTATCGCAGGTGCAGGCTTCCGTGTTGTTATCAGCTCTTTCTTTGCTGATATCCACAAGAACAACGAGTTGAACAACCTCGTATTGCCAGTAGTAGTAAGCGAGGAATTCCTGAAGGAACTCTTCGAGAGCATCGACAAGGATCACAAGACAGAGGTGAAGGTAGATCTTCCTAACCAGACCGTGACCAATCTTGCTACTGGCAAGAGCGAGCACTTCGAAATCAACGGCTACAAGAAACACTGTTTGGAGAATGGTTTGGACGATGTAGACTTCCTCGTTCAGAACCGCGACAAGGTTGAGGCTTGGGAAGCTAAAAACAAGTAATTATGAACGTTAACGCAAAGAGAGATAATTCCCGTATCAAGGAGATTGAGATCATGGACTGCACGCTGCGCGACGGCGAGCAGACCAATGGTGTCAGTTTCCTTCCTCACGAGAAATTGATGATAGCAAGAATGCTGTTGCACGATATCAATGTTGATCGCATTGAGGTGGCTTCAGCGCGTGTGTCAGAAGGTGAAAAGGATGCTGTCGCTCGCATTTGCCGTTATGCCAAGACCATTGGTAAGCTGGATTCCGTTGAGGTATTGGGATTCGTGGATAACAACAAGAGTGTGGATTGGATTGCCGAATGCGGCGGTCATGTCATCAACCTCTTGGCTAAGGGTAGCTACAAGCACTGCACCCAGCAGCTCAAGATGTCGCCTGAGGAGCATCTCGCTCATATCAAGCAGACCATCGACTATGCTTTGAGCAAGGGATTCACCGTGAATCTCTACTTGGAGGACTGGTCGAGCGGTATGCGTGACAGTCGTGACTATCTCTTCATGATGATGGATGACTTGGTAAAACTGCCTATCAAGCGCTTCCTTCTTCCTGATACATTGGGTATTCTGAACCCATTGCAGTGTGTGGAGTATATGCGCCAGATGGTGCGCCGTTATCCGAATTCTCACTTCGACTTCCATGCCCATAACGACTACGATCTGGCTGTGAGCAACTCGCTGGCTGCCGTATTGAGTGGCGCCAAGGGTCTTCACGTTACCGTGAATGGTCTGGGTGAGCGTTGTGGCAATGCACCATTGGCAAGTGTTCAGGTGATTCTGAAAGACATGTTCGAGGCAAAGACCAATATTAAGGAAGACCGTCTGAACGATATTTCCCGATTGGTTGAAGGATATAGTGGCATTGCCGTGGCTCCGAATACTCCGGTAGTAGGTGACAACGTCTTTACCCAGGTAGCTGGTGTGCATGCTGATGGTGACAACAAGGACAAGCTTTATTGCAACAACCTGGTACCTGAGCGTTTCGGCAGACATCGTGAGTATGCGTTAGGTAAGAACTCTGGCAAGGCGAATATCGTGCAGAACCTCAATGAACTGGGATTGGAACTGACGCCTGAGCAGACCAAGGCTGTGACCAAGCGAATCACCGAACTCGGCGACCGCAAGGAGCTGGTAACCCAGGACGACCTGCCATACATCGTGAGCGATGTGCTGAAGCATGGAGCTCCAGAGGATAAGGTAAAACTGGTAAGTTACATGGTATCAACCTCATACGGTTTGAAGCCTATAGCCAGTGTAAAGGTGGAAATCGATGGCAAGGAGTATGAAGACCAGAGCTCCGGTGATGGTCAGTATGATGCTTTCGTGAAAGCCCTCCGCAATATCTACAAGGTGAAGCTCGGCAAGACCTTCCCTAAGCTCGACAACTATCAGGTAACCATCCCACCTGGTGGCCGTACCGATGCCCTCGTTCAGACCGTCATTACCTGGCGTGAAGGTGACCGTATCTGGCGTACCCGAGGCTTGGATGCTGACCAGACAGAAGCAGCTATCAAGGCAACGCTGAAGATGATTAATATGTATGAGGCAGATAAGAGCGACGATCAGGCTGTTTCGCCTCGAAATCTTGATATGGAATAATATCTCCGAAGATTACGAATTTATCTCCGAAGATTATGAAAATATCTCCGAAGATTACAGAATTATCTCCGAAGGTTATAAACAATAAAACAATTAAAAAATCAAATAAGATGAAATTAAACATTGCAGTTCTCGCCGGTGATGGTATCGGACCAGAGATTATGAAGCAGGGCGTAGCAGTTATGCAGGCCATTGCAGAGAAGTTCAACCACGAGTTTACTTACAACGAGGCTATCTGCGGCGCTCACGCTATCGACGAGGTAGGTGATCCATTCCCCGAGGAGACCTTCAAAACTTGTATGGATGCTGACGCAGTACTCTTCGCAGCCGTTGGTGACCCACGTTTCGACAACAACCCTACAGCCAAGGTTCGTCCTGAGCAGGGCTTGCTCGCTATGCGTAAGAAGTTGGGCCTCTTCGCCAATGTTCGCCCAGTAGCCACATTCGATTGCCTGCTCCACAAGTCACCATTGAAGGATGAACTCCTGAAGGGTGCTGACTTCGTAGTTATCCGCGAGTTGACTGGTGGTATGTACTTCGGTGAGAAGTATCAGGATAACGATAAGGCATACGATACAGATATCTATACCCGTCCTGAGATTGAGCGCATCCTGAAGGTAGCTTTCGAGTTTGCCATGAAGCGTAACAAGCACTTGACAGTAGTAGATAAGGCAAACGTATTGGCATCTTCTCGTCTTTGGCGTCAGATTGCCAAGGAGATGGAGCCACAGTATCCTGAGGTAAACACCGATTATATGTTCATCGACAACGCTTCTATGCGCGTATTGACTGAGCCTACATTCTTCGATGTTATCGTTACAGAGAATACCTTCGGTGATATCCTGACCGATGAGACTTCTTGCATCACCGGTTCTATGGGTTTGCAGCCATCCAGCTCTCTCGGTGAGCACACACCATTGTTCGAGCCTGTTCATGGTTCATGGCCACAGGCAGCTGGCAAGAACCTGGCTAACCCAGTAGCTCAGATTCTTTCTGCAGCTATGTTGTTGGAGCACTTCGGTTTGAACGAAGAGGGTGCCTTGATCCGCAAGGCAGTAGATGCTTCTCTCGATGCCAATGTCCGCACACCTGAAATTCAGGTAGAGGGTGGTGCTCAGTATGGCACAACTGAGGTTGGCGCATGGATCGTTAACTGGATTAAGAATGCTTAATCTGTAAATGGATTTTTCGGCGCTTGATGATAAAAGAGGGTGTGTCATAAGTTTAAACAATGGCAGCCGAAGACGGGCTAAGAGCTTCTGCCCTTTCAGGGCGTATGGGAAGTGGCTTATGACACACCTTCTTTTCTTGTTGATTGTCCTGTCTTTCTGAAATTTAGTTCTTTTTGTAAACTCAAATAAGTTTTATAGTTTTTTATTTGGCAGTTTGCAAAAGTCTTCTTAACTTTGCACCATGAAAAGTTTTTATACATTATTATTGGCATCGATGGTTTCTTTGTCTGTATCTGCGCAGAACGTAGATGCCGACAAGGCACGTGCTGCTCAGAATAAAGCCTTGCGCGATTCACTCTCCAAGGCTACAGAAGTGCTTGCATATCATCCCGACAGCATCGATCTGCGACTGAAAAAGGCTGCTTGGAATATCCAGTTGGAGCAATGGCAATATGCCAAGGATGATCTTGATAAGGTACTCTTTCTGAACAATACCAGTATTGCCGGTTTGTTCTATCGTGCCTTTGTCAATGAGAAGTTGCTCCGTTATAACTTTGCACGTCTCGATTATCAGAATCTTCTGGTACTTGTTCCTGGCAATTTTCAGGCGCAACTCGGTCTGGCTTTGCTCAATGAGAAAGATAAGCATTATACCGAGGCATACGACGGCATCAATAGCCTGATAGAGCAATACCCTGACAGTGCGATGGCTTATGCTGCAAGAGGTGGCATGGAGAAGGAGAGGGGAATGCTTGAACTGGCAGAGTTTGATTACGCTAAGGCGATGGAGTTGGATGCCGGTAATGAGGATTTTGCTTTCAATCATGTTGACATTCTGATTCAGCTAGGAAGAAAAGACGAAGCCTATCGTGATTTGAAGAAACTGCTCGATGCCGGTTGTCAGCCAGGTCGTTTGCAGAATTTCTATGCAAGGTTGAAAAAGAAGAAAAAGTAGTATTTCAGAGTTATAAAAAGGAGTTTTAATGATTAATATGACAAGAATGCATAAAATTATTTCCTATATCCTGTCTGTTTGTTGTCTCTGTATGGTGGCATCCTGCGATACCGTCTTCGATGTTCATCCGTATGATGTGCAAATCGACGGCGATAGAAATCTGAATGTTACCAATATTCAGAAGATTGAGGCTGCAGTAAAGTCGAAAGATACAATCCGTTTTGCTATGATCAGCGATTCGCACCAGTGGTTGGATGATTTGAAGAGTGAGGTTAATGATATCAATCGCCGCAGTGATTCCCTCGATTTCGTGATTCATTGTGGAGACCTTACCGACTTTGGTGCTACCCGTGAGTTTCAGTGGACCCGTGACCATCTTCAGAAGTTGAAGATACCTTTCGTGGCTCTGCTGGGTAATCATGACTGTTTGGGAACAGGTAACCAGGCTTATGAGAAAATCTTTGGTAATCCTGATTTCAGTTTCATCGCCGGTAAGGTAAAGTTTGTCTGTCTCAATACCAATGCCATAGAGTTTGACTATTCCCGCCCTGTACCTAATTTCGATTTCATGGAAGAGCAGGTTAAGGCAGATGCAGATGACTTTTCGCGTACCATTGTCTGCATGCATGCAGGTCCTTATTCAGAACAGTTTAATAATAATGTGGCTAAGGTCTTCAATTTTTATACGCATCAGTTCCCTGGTTTGATGTGCTGTCTTTACGGTCATGGTCATCATACCGAGCAAAATGACATTTATGGCGATGGCATCATCTATTATCAGGTGGCCAATGCCGCTAAGCATCAATACTATATATTCACCATTACTCCAAAAGGTTATCGTTATGAAATTATTGAGTTTTAAGCATATATTCATTCTGGGAGCTTTGCTTGCTGCAGGTTCTGTACAGGCTCATGCTGCCGATGAGGTTACCGGGAAAAGTGAGGAGTTGGAACTGACGGATAGTATCGTTCATGATACTCTGGTGTTGGCGGATGGCAAACTGACCCGATATGACCGCCGCATTATGCGCTACCGTAAGCATTGGAATTTGCTGATACCTACTAGTGGTATCATTCAGACCTGTGGCAATATGGGTATCATTTCGCTGGGTATCGGATGGGAATATGGTAAGCGCCGCCAGTGGGAAACGCAGCTCTTGTTTGGCTACATCCCGAAGTTCAGTTCTGACGATGAGAAGTTAACCATGACGCTCAAGGAGAATTTCATTCCTTGGCGTCGCAATATCGGTAAGGGCTGGTGGTTTGAACCGCTGGAGTGCAGCCTGTATTTCAATACGGTGTTCGGACATGATTTCTGGACTAAGCAGCCTACCAAGTATGAAAGCGGCTACTATCCGTTCTCTACCAGAGTCCGTCCTAATATCGCCTTGGGTGAACGTTTTAAGTATGATATTCCGCACAATAAACGTAAGCGTATCAAGAGTATCACGTTCTTCTATGAGTTGGGTACAACGGATATCTATTTTATGCGTTTCTACCGTAACGGCAATGCCGGTTTCTGGGATGTCTTCGGCCTCTCTATCGGTGCCAAAGTGCAGTACCTTTAAGCCAAGAACTGGTTGATGAGTTTGCTTACTCTGATGATATCTTCATCGTTGAGCGATGAGTTGCAAGGCAGACTCAGTTCTTCGTCAGCTATTCTCTTGGCTACCGGAAATTCCAGATGATTCATTTCCGGATAGCATGGCTGCAGATAGGGTGGGCGGAAGTAATGAATCTTTGTGCCGACCCCATTCTCTGCCAGAAATGCTTTCAGTTGGTCTCGCTTCGGGGTAAGGAAAGGGAAGACGTGGAAAACATTTTCATGAGCAGGAGAGATGAGTTTCGCAGCGATGCATCTGTCCTTGATATCGTCATCCAGATGCTCCAGATATAGCTGCACCTGTCTGTATCTCGCTTTCTGTTCGTTCTCAGGATATTGCAGTTTCACATTCAGTACAGCAGCCTGAATCTCATCCATGCGCGAGTTGACGCCCTGGTATCTGAAGATGCCGTCTTCTATCTTTCCATATTCGTGTAGTGACATGATGGCTTCCGCCAATTCCCTGTTATTGGTAGTTACAGCTCCCGCATCTCCCAATGCTCCCAGATTCTTGCTAGGATAAAAACTGTGGGCGGCAGCATCCGAAAGATTTCCGGTATATCTTCTTTTCGATGGTTTTTCAGAAGAATCAGATAGAGTAGTGGAGCATCCGAATCCCTGCGCATTGTCTTCGAAAAGCAAGAGATGATGCTTCTTGCAGATTTCAGCAATCTTCGGAGTCCATGCCAGTTTGCCATAGAGATGAACAATCATGATGGCTTTGGTCTTCGGTGTGATTCGGGCTTCTATCAGTTGGTCATCTATCTGTAATGTATCGATATTGGCATCCACCAATACAGGTGTCAGTCCTACGCTGCTGATGGCAAGTACGGTAGCGAAATAAGTGTTGGCAGGCACGATCACCTCATCACCTTTCTGCAACTTTCCGATAGCCAGTTCGCCCATCAGCATCAGTTTGAGCGCATCCGTGCCATTAGCGCAGCTGATGCAGTATTCTGTACCGATAAACTGTGCATACGATTTCTCAAACCTTTTTACGGCTTCGCCTTGCAGATACCATCCGCTGTTGACCACCTTGTTGATAGCATCCTTTATCTCCTTCTCGTAAGGCTCATTGATAGCCTTCAGGTCGAGATAAGGAATCTTCTTAACTTCTGTTTCCATTGTTTCTTCTGTGATGATTTATACAAGTGATAAGACTTGTTTCTATAAATAAAAACGGATGTTTTGCGGTATTTATTATATGGGGAGCTATAAAAAAGACAAGAGCAGCTATCTTCTCAGACAACTGCTCTACATTCAATAGGTATTAGTTTTCTTTAAGGTAAAAAGATTGTATTCAGGATAACGTTTGCAAAGGTACTAAAAAAAAATGAAACAAAAAAATAAAATGGCAACAAAATTACCATCAACTTAAAAAAAAGTTTTAAAAACCTTTACGGAGTCTTTTCTATTTGTACATGAAAACAGAGTTTTGTATAAATAATGCCAAATAAAAAGCTGTGAAATGGAAAAACTGTCACGAAACCGTCTTTTTCCCTTTCACAGCGTTCAATGTCTAAAATATTTTGCCAAGCAGGATGTTCATCATAGTTTTGAACAGAATCTTGGCATCAAACCACCAGGATCTGTGCTCCAGGTAGAAGAGGTCAAGACTTAGTCTTCTCAACATCTTCGGCATCGTATCCGTATATCCATTATATAAGGTGGCGTAAGAAGTTACTCCTGGACGAATCTGATACAGATAAGTATATCGAGGATCATGCTCCATAATCTGGTCGATATAGAATTTACGTTCAGGGCGAGGACCGATAAACGCCATATCGCCCTTTACAACATTCCAAAGCTGAGGAAGTTCATCGAGGTGATGTCTCCTAAGGAATGCTCCAATATGAGTCAGGCGAGTTTCTTGATTGTGCTTGAAGAGCTGAGGACCATCTTTTTCTGCATCCACTTTCATACTTCTGAATTTATATATGTAGAAAGGTTTGCCGAATCGGCCGATTCTTTCTTGTTTAAAGATAGCAGGTCCATTATCTTCTCTTTTTACGAGAAAATAGCATACAGCAAATAATGGTGAGAAAACTATTAAGCCACTGATAGCTAATAGACAGTCTCCCGCCCGTTTTACGTTTCTTTCAAAAACATTCATGCCATCGGCAATGAAACGTCTTTCTACAACGTTGTTATTAAATTCTATTCCGAAAGGAATATTTGTAAAATTCATTAGTTGCACTCTATTCATTTTGTTCTATTATGTTTTATTATAAAACGTTTGGTGAGCGCATATATTGTATAGAGTCGATTTTTCTTTTTAGAATTTTGCAACCATAGCTTGGAAGAAACAGCAGAAAGAAGTATAAATATGCTTTTAACTTACTGAATTTCAGTATGGTTTCGTATACAGCTACGTTGTAGTGAATGAGTTGCATTTTTTTCCTGGAAACTGAATTTTTTCTTACACAATAGTAGGCTAGAGGCTTTTTGGTATAAGCGTAGCATACTTTGCATTGTTGAAGAATCTGAATAAACATAGCCCAATCCTGTCTTTTGCGGATAGTAGGCATATAGTATTTCTTCCCCAAAGCTTTTGTATCATAGATAGCTGTGAGACATCCGATTTTATTGTCACGTTTTATCATATTATACGTGATGCGGCGTGGAGGAATATTGATACCTGTGGTCTCATAGTTGGAATTGCATATAAGATAAGTTGCACAGCAGAGAGCGCACTTCTTTTCTGACATGTAATTGATTTGGATTTCCAGTTTCTCAGGAATCCATCTGTCGTCGCAATCACAGAATGCGATGTATCTTCCTTCAGCTCTTTTGATACATGCGTTTCGGACATATCCCGGTCCGTGGTTTTCTGAGAGTAGTTCTATTTTTACTCTCTTGTCTGCTTGGGCAAATTCCTTCAGAATCTTAATGGTATCTTTATCAGTAGATGCATCGTCAGTTATAATAAGCTCCAGATTTTCGTATGTTTGCCTCAGTACACATTGAATGCTGTCAGCAAGAAATTTGCCGGCATTATAAGTAGGCATGATGACTGATACTAAGTCTTCTTTCATTTTATATTTACCTATTTTTTTCATATTCTAATTTTTTTAGATAACGTTCTCCTTTGCTTTTTATTGTGTTTCGCATGCCCGATATCTGTTCTGAATTTAAATGGTAGAGAAATAAGTACTTAATAGGAACGTATATAATAGTTGATTTTCAATTTTTAGGATTTAAAACAATATCAAAAAATACTAATTTTTATTGAATAGACCAAACTATATTTGTATGTTTCAAATAAAAAACGTATATTTGCATTGATTTAGAATCAAATTTAGTTTTGGAAGATAAAGCAAGTTTTAAGAAGCATATTAGGTATGCTTTTAGAATTCTCCATATAGATAACATGCCTCATGTTATGAAATATGGTTTGGTACATAATGATTCACCTTTTGCAAGTGATAGTTTTGTGCCAATAGGGGATATGTCTGTTATGGATGCCCGTTCAACGAAGCAACTACCAGATGGGTCTTTCCTTTCAGAATATATTCCTTTCTATTTTGGTCCCAGGTCACCCATGTTATATAATATTCAGAATGGTAATGGTATATTGACAAAGAAAGAACCTGATGAGATAGTCTATTGCGTAATACGAATAGAGGATGTAATTAATAGTGATTTACATTGCGTTTTTACAGATGGCCATGCATTGAATAATATGAGTAAATTCTATTCCAAGTCTGATTTGCAACGATTGGATAGTTTGGTCAAGATAGAAGATGTTTATGCAACCTATTGGTTCAATCAATCTCCATGGGACGATAGAAAACGAAAAAAAGAGGCCGAGCTATTATTTAAGGATGAAATTCCGCCTCAATTTATAGTAGGATTCCTTGTTTATAGTGAGAAAGCATTAGAAAAAATGATTTCTTATGGGATTCCTAAAGATAAGATTATTGTGAAACCGGAATATTATTATTAGATATGATAAGATTTATAAAAGGCAATTTATTGGAAAGTACAGCTCAAGCACTTGTCAATACTGTAAACACAGTGGGAGTGATGGGTAAAGGTATAGCCTTGCAATTTAAGGAGGCTTACCCTAATAATTATATTCTCTACAGAAAGGCATGTAAAGATAAACTTGTTCGCATTGGTTCAATGTTCATAACCCAAGAACAGAATGTATATGGGATTAATAAAATCATAGTAAACTTTCCAACAAAAACGACCTGGAGAAAGCCCTCTGAATATTCCTATATAGAGATGGGGCTCAAAGATTTGAAAGATAAGATTCTTGAATATCATATTGAGTCTATAGCTATTCCACCATTGGGTAGTCATAATGGTGGCTTGGATTGGAATATCGTAAAACAGATGATTATCAGTCAACTGTCTGATTTAAATTGTGAAATTATTCTTTATGAACCAAACGAAGCAATTATAGAGTTGATGAAATCTGAACGAGTAAAATTGACTCCGGCTAGAGCCATGTTGTTATATATGCTCTGTTCTTTGGTTTCAGAAGGTGAGTTCGCATCTGAATTTGCTGCAGAAAAGTTGGCATATTTCCTGCAAAAATTTGGAGCTGCGGATAGCTTGAAATTACAATTTAGACAATATTATTATGGTCCTTATTCTGGCAAGGTAAGATTTGTTCTTCATTACCTGAATGGAAGTTATCTAAAAGGTGTAGGACAGATGGAACAAAAGCCATTTGATCCTATCTGGTTGTCACCTGATACATTCAGAGATGTTCAGAAATTCTTGGCAAACGAAGAGAATAAACCTTATGAGGATATTTGTAAGAAGACGGCAAGTTTCCTCTCTGGTTATTATTCCAATTATCTTCTGGAGCTATTGTCAACCGTTGATTTTATATTGCATAATAATGATGATCTTAAGGAGTGGCTGATAATGAAACCTCAAGAAGTATTTGAACTGGTGGTTCTGCATATTAATCAATGGAGTGAACGCAAAAAGTATTTATTTAATAACGAAGAGTATGTCCGTCTTGTGTTAAATCATTTGTATAAAATTGAAAAGCAAAATTTGATAGGATAAGTAAGATACAGCAATATGGAGTCGCTGTCAACGATATAATAGTCAATGGAATCGTTGGGTCAGCGATTCTAAAGATGTTATATATATAAAAAGAGGAAAACTAGTGTGTCGTGCAATTCCTAACTCGAACGAAAAAGGAGATACGGCAAAGATGCTAACTGGAGCCATTGAGACTATCATAAAATCTATGGAACTCAGATTGACCGGGTTAGAGTCTATAAAAAGAAATATATATTATGGCAATAAACATTTATAACATTAAAAAATGGCATAAAATGCTCACAGGAAAGAGTGTGTTGCATGTAAACCAGGATTTGGGTAAATATTTTGAAGCAAAGGAATTAAAAGGGTACTATAACAATATGATGGAGAAGGTTAGCTATGTTCCACATCTTGTTGATTCTGAAGAGTTACCCGTACTTCATACAGAGAGTGGGGGGACTTTTGTCTTTCCTGTAGCAGTATTTCAGTTCGCTTTCGGATTGCTTGATTATTATTATGAGAGCAAGGAGGAGAAATATCTGGCAAAGTTCCGTCAATGTGCAGATTGGGCCATTAGTATGCAGCATGCTGATGGTGCGTGGAATAATTTTTCGTATATTTATCCAGAACATCCGTACGGTTCCATGGCTCAAGGTGAAGGAGCTAGTTTGTTGGTAAGAGCATATAAACTATTTGATGACAAGAAGTACTTGGAGGCAGCAGGAAAGGCCATTAATTTCATGTTAAAGCCTTTAAACAAAGGAGGTTGCACACTATTTGATGGGAACCACGTTGTGTTACAAGAATATCAGCATTTACCTGTAGTATTGAATGGGTGGATATTTTCTTGGTGGGGCTTATATGATTATGTTCTTGTGACGCAAGATTCTGAAGTAAAGAAGATTATGGATAAAAGCTTGCAGACATTAGTTGAATTTTTACCTAGATTTTCTTGTTCATATTGGAGTATGTACGATTTAGGAGGAAAAATAACAAGTCCTTTTTATCATAATCTTCATATTGCCCAAATGGAAGCAATGTACAGATTAACAGGATGCGAGGTGTTTTGCAAGTATGCAAGTAAATGGCGTAAGCAACAAGGAAATAAATTATATAAAACAATAGCTTTTGTAAGAAAGTGTATTCAAAAAATTATAGAGCGATGAAAAAGATTTTGTTAGTATCGAACGTAAAGCCCAATAAAGATGGCGTAGGAAATCCCATTATGGTGCGTATGAAAAGTGCATTAGGTGGTAATCCTAGAATAGAAAAGGTAGAATTTCTTCCATTTAGAAATAGTATCTTTTCTCTTTTTGAAATACGTAAGAAGGCACGAAACTTTGATATTGTACACGTACATTTTGGTGGTATGTATGCCCTTGCTATTTGGTTGTTCCTAATAGGTGTCAAAAAACGAAAGTTCATCACTTTCCATGGAACTGATATTCATGCAAAGGCCATAAAGACAGCAAGGACAGCTAAACTCAAACTTAAAATTAAATTGAATCAGCGTGCTTCATTTTGGTGTATAAAGCTATATAACAAATGTGGCATGGTGTCAAAGGAAATGATGCAATATGTGCCTGATAAATTGAAGTTGAAATGTCAAAAGAAGTTTTTTCTTCAGCCATTAGGAGTAGATTATGATTTATTTGTTCCTTTATCAACATTGGAGGCTCAAAAAAAACTGGGTCTTGAACAGGGACATTATGTGTTGTTTTCGGATGTGCAGAATACTCCTATCAAACGCCGTGATATAGCAAAAGCGATTGTTGCTAAGATGGGTGGAAAGTATAAACTATTAATTATGTGTGGCGTTAAAGCTGATATTGTGCCTTTGTATATTAATGCTGCAGATTTTGTTTTGTTGACTTCTGACGAGGAGGGATCTCCTAATATAATCAGAGAAGCCTTGGCACTGAATAAGCGTGTGTATAGTGTTGATGTTGGTGATGCTGCAAAACAATTGAAGGGTTTAGAAAACTCGCTAATTGTTAGTAGAAATTCTCTTGATGCAGCAAAAGCGATTCTTAATAATTTAGATAGTGCATATTGTGACAATACAAGAACTAAACAGGAACAAGTACTTGATTTTAAGTGCATAAATGAAAATGTTATAGATCTATATGAAAATAGTTAATGGAATTGGCAGGTAGATTGGGCTATCAGATGTTCAATAAGCATTTGCTGTAGCATTGAAAAAAGCAAATCCTAGCGAAAAAAATATGTAGATTTTCATCATTTAAACTATTTGTCAATAGCTCGTTTAGTTGGTGGGGAGCTTTCCTGAATTGCATGTAGAACGTGTAGTAGCTCCACATCCTTGGATGAATGGTAGTGAGACATCGGGAATATATGCCCCTGAATGGATCAAGATTGATTGTTAATGAAAAAGGCTTGTATATTATATTTTTGAAATATACAAGCCTTTTGTGTAATTTATATTTAGTTTAATTTTTTTTTAATGCATTTTTTATTGCATTAAGCCAGCCATGCCCAAATTGTTGGTCTGGTTCTACATAATTACCTTCTCCCCATTCGTTCCAAGCCTTTAGGAAGATTATCTGATGCTCTGGCTGTTTATTTTTAATATGAGCTATAGCATCATCAATAGTCTTTTCAAATGCTTCTGGATTGCTATTGATGAGATATTCTGTCTTTTGCCCAGCACGTGGCGTACGATCCCATTGTGGCATAATGGTAGGATAAACATTCTCATTAGCATCCTCTGGAGCATAGAAGTGCTTCATCACCTTGGAATAGTCAAGGTGTACATTTGAAGGTACTCTAGATTGGTACGTAAATATATCCCATGCTAAGCGCAGACGTCCTAAGAGTTTCGACATGCCACGAACTAAACCATTAGAAATGACAGCGTCAAAGCCTAAGTCTGTGACAGAGTCATAATAGTCTTGTGCGAGATTTGTACTGTAGAAATTCTTCTTTTGTCCAGTTAAACCTTTACTACAATTTGTAGTATAGCCCACAAAGTGAATTCCTGCCAAACCATTTTCTTTCGCTAATTCTTGCCATTTGTCAATAAACGCTTTACACTCAGGAACATCACGAGGAGCCCAAACTGCAAATAAAGGCTTTCCGTCAACTTTTATATAACGATTGTCTTTAAATGCTGGCAGCACATGGTAGAAATGTTTGATATGATCTTCTATGCTATAGCGCATTTCCATAATCATGTTGCCTGTAGCCATGGTTTTGCTCTTTTTCCATGATTTATTTGTCCAGTTGTGGTTTGCCCAGCAAAGACAAAACGGAAAATCTGGTTTTCCGCTTTCTAATACTTCGTCAAATGGACGTTCCAACAGTTGGCGACCCTCACCGAACCAATAGTGATAATAGCAGAAACCTTCGATGCCTGCTTCACGTGCAAGCTGTGCCTGCTTCTCTCTGATTTCTGGATCACGTAAGTCGTAGTACCCCAAATCCGCAGGAACACGAGGTTGTACGTGACCTTTGCAGAGTGGAACTGCCTTTTTGACATTGTTCCATTCTGTAAATCCTTTGCCCCACCATTTGTCATTTTCTGGGATTGGGTGGAACTGAGGTAAATATAATGCTATAATTCTTGGTTTCATTTTAAAATTTCATTTATAAGTTTATTCAAATCTTCTTCTTGTTTGGTTGTTATTTCTTTTGCTCTTTCGTGTAACTCGTAGTCTTTAATTGACGGATTGTCAAGCACAAGTTTCATTGCCCGATATAAATCAGCTGAATAGAAAGGGGAAAAGTAGATGCCTGCATTCCCAAGTACTTCTGGGATGCTTGTTACATTTGAAGCAATGGCTGGAGTTCCGTTTACGATGGCCTCAATAGGTGGGTAGCCAAAGCCTTCAAAGAAGGATGGAAACAGCAATGCCAGTGCATGTTTATATGCATAATCCATATCAGCATCTGAGAGATAGTTAATGTCGATGTGTGAATTGTTGATGCTTTTACCATATTTCAAGGTTACTAATTTTACATCATACTCTTCGCTTATTCTTTTGAATGCTTTCATTACAATACCAGGGTTCTTGTATATTCTGTTTGCTGCAATCATAAAGAAATATTTCTTTCCACTATTAACCAGTTCGTTGAGTACCTCATTTTCAATGTTACCAGTAATTTCTGCTTTTCTAAGAGGTGAGTAACATACTTTTATCTCTTTCTTGATTTCTGGGAAATAGTATTTTAAAGCATTCGCAGAATAATTAGATACAGTATATGATATCGTATTGTCTGAAGCATACAATTTCATGATGTCACGATATCTATTCTGTGCCTGTTTAGCATATCTGCCAGATGCAAGATTAACTATTCGTTTGAATCTTTGCCAAAGTGTTAAGTTGCACGGATCCGTGATAGAATAGTCTATCTTGTTGTCGCAACGTTCTATATCGAAAATATCGTGAATGAACATGATAACCTTCGTCTTGATACCAGTAAGGTCAATACCTTCATAGAATTGTCCAAAGGCTATGTAAAAACAGTCTATTGAATTTTCTGTAATAAATTCTCTAAGTGGTTTCTTTGAAACGTCATAAAGTTCTATACCATGAGACTTAGCATATTCGAACAAGTTGTATTGTTGTGCTATTCCTCGATGAGAATCGTATATACCATAAACAAAGACATTGTCCGTTTTATATTCAAACAGACAATCGTATACAGCCTTCGTGAAACTCAATGCGCCACCAACTCCACCTGAATGTTGGAATGGTAGCATATCTATCAATATTCTTTTTGACATAGTTTTATACCTCCATTTTCTTTATAATACAACTAATGTTTAGATGATATATATAACCTGGTTTTGTTGTATCACATTTTTATTGTAACCATATTGGGCCAATTTCTTTTTCTTTTCTTCTTGAATTTATAATCTTGTTTAACTTTCCAAGTATCCAACTGATTTCCTTGAAGTATGTCCCTACTTTATATCTATGTTTAGACCGTCCTGTAAGACAGAATGTGAAAAATACTTGGATGTACTTAAATGCAATCTTAGTGAATGATTGATTTATATCACATGCATTTAGTAATAGCTCACGTCTGATAATTTTACTGTTATAAACATCGATATTACCATGAATTTCTCTATCGTGACAAACAGTAGCACATGGAACTAATATCGTTTTTATTTGGTGGTATAACATACGCTTATAATAATTGCTATCTTCACTATAATGATAGAACAGTGGGTTGAAACCTCCAATCTTTTCTATGAGCGTTTTAGGCATAAACCAACATGCTGCGCAAATTTCAGTCATTTCGTAGCTGTTTTTTAGTTTCTTTCCAACAAGGATGTCGTCTAAAAGAGTATTTTTGATGCTACTGTTTCTTAACGAATATTTAAACATTAAATCTAACTTAGAACCGTTTCCATTTAGATGAATTGGAGACAACAACGATTCACCGTCATCTTCCTCCAGCATTAATTCTATGGCATTCTTGCTAAGGTACGCATCTTGATTTATAAGTAAACAATAATCTGCATGCTTCTCTAGCGCATAGCTGATTCCGACATTATTTGCTTGCCCAAATCCTAGGTTCTTGTTCATGGGAAATGTGATTACTGAGGAATAATTTTTTTTAATAAACTCGAGCGTTCCATCATTTGAATTATTGTCTATAACTATAATTTGCATGGGAACAGTGCTCTCCATGAGGGATTCAATGCAATGTTTTATCCACTGCATTCCATTGTATGTTACAATAATAGCAAATATTTCTTTCATAATTTTATAATATATTTAAATAAATAGCAATTTAAAAACATAAGCATAATAGCCAAAGTTGTGTAATGTCCCATTAGAGGCCAGTAAAATAATCCTTTGTTGATGAATGCAATAAGGATTACAAATATAAACGAATAGCGAAATTTAAAGCAATACCATTTCGTTTTTATAGCTATATAACCCATTAGCCATATCAGGAAAAAAATAATATATCCTATCCAACCTAAGTCCAAGTATATTTCACCTCCAAACGTGCCAAATACGTTTACTAAAATACCGACATGGGATGCTATGTTTTCATAATGTTCCAAGACGTTAAATTTTTGTCCGAGCAATTTAGCTGTTAGTGGAAATTCTCTATCTATGCTAAATGGTGAGTTTTCGCCAGCTGTAATTTCTGCACAAAAATTATTGATATGTTGTCCTGCATATCCATATAAAGATTCCATAGGATCTCTGCCCGAAATATCAAATCTTGAAATAGTAATTGCTATAAAAGAACAGCTGCAAATGATAGCTATGATACCAAATGTAATATTTATATTTCTTTTTAATTTTGCTGATAAATATTTGTAAAAATAGCTATATAATAGGAAAAAGTCAATCATCCAAAAGACCATAGCAGCTCTTCCTGCTCCAATTATTGACACGATGCTCTGAACAATTGAGGCAATGAGTAATGTGATTCTTAGATAAACAGAACAATTAGTAAATGTCTTTAGGTAAAACCATATGAAAAGTGCAAGAGTAGGAAATGGTGGTGCAACTAATATCTGTGGCAACAGCATAAAATAATTTGATTCTGTTGATCCCATGCTTACATTATTTATGTTGTCATTGTATCTATCTACAACATCTATAACAAGAGCTTCTTTAATATCTTGCATACTAGTTGATATTATAATGATAGATGCAATTGAAATGGTTATTGCTAATATATACAATAACTTTGTTTTTACTTCCGGGTGTTTTTCAATTGGCAAATTTGCTATATAGTGTATAGGCAATAGTATGATAGTCCATTGTATACAGAATAATAGGATGGTGGGGAGCGTAATATGATTTTCATTGATACCATACATTCCATAGATGTCATTAATATCAATAAGAATTGCAAAAAATGAGATGAGAACAAGCAATGATACTGCAGCAATGTCGATATTCCAACATTGCTGCTTCTTATAAAAGTAGATTCCGAGTCCAATAAAGTATAATAATGGTATGAGTAACATATATTATTGTTTTATTTTTTGTATGTATTAATAGTTAATATATCTTTCCAACCCATTATTAAAGTTTGGGTTTGTTGAAGGAAGATACGTCTATAAGATGGAATAAAAGCATCTGCTATGTAACCGGCTGCAATATTGCTTATAATAGCTATAATTGCAGCTGCTAAAATTCCTATTTTGGGGAGCATAATAGAATTTAATGAAACGCATACAACACAACCAATTAGATCTCTAACAATTGCATATTTTTGTTTTCCTTCAATTATGATCATTGTACCGGCTGTATTTGATAAAGCTACGCTTGCTGCTTTAAAAGACATAATTTGTAGAATTATCACTGCTGGCAAATAGTTCTTCCCAAAAGTAAGATTTACAATCCACCATGCCAATAACGATGTAAGAGCTGAAAGAATCAATGTTGACCAAAATGAAATATTCATAAATTTTTGGCTCTTTTCTATATATAAATCCTTGCTTTCTTCTTTGTATTTCACTAATATTGGCATAATTGTCTGTGCTAATACCATAGGTACATAGATTAATACCTCAACAAATCGAGAGGCAATAGCAAAGTAACCAACTGATTCTTTATTCAGCATTTGTCCAATCATCACTTGATCTATTCTTTGATACATAAGAACAGCTGTACTCGTAAGCATAAGAGGAAAAGATGCTTTCAGTAGCTTCTTGGCATATTCACAATCAAATATCCAATCTTTAATCCTTCCTACTTTGTATTTATACGCCATGTAGTAACCACTTGCAAGTAATAAATAATCTATCATATAAGCGATTACAAAAACTGTAAGTGAACTTTTGAAAAATAATAGTACCAACTTTAATCCTATGCCTATAGCTGTTCTACTTATCTCGGCCTTTACAATATATTCGTTTTGTACTATTGAAGTAAAATAGTTTCTGATAACATTAAATGAGTTGAGAACTATGGTTAGAGAATAAATTCCCACCAAAATAGTTGTGTATGAATCTGATTCTATTAACAATGATGTTATTATTGTAGCAATCATCATAATTACTCCTAGTATCAATTTTAAGACAAAAGCTGTACCTATGATATTATTATTATCAGTTACATTTTTGGCTTCTTCTCTTACTTCTATAGAATCTAAACCGAATACGGCTATAGTCTGAAATAGAAATACATAACTAATAACATAGTTCATAAGTCCATATTGCTCAGGTCCAAGATAGCGCGCTACAATAATACCAACAATAAGTCCACTGGCAAGGTTACATACCTTGCCTAGTGACGCCCAATACAGATTTTTTATCAAGTTTGTTTTAGAAGGCGATAAGTACTTCTTGTTAATAATAGAATCTAACAATCTCATTATAATGTAAAATGTAATTCTTTTCTTATGATTCCAAATGTAGTTATAAAGAATGATAATACCAGCATTCCCAGTACAAATAGCATACGCTTTGGTTTGGCTGCTTTTATTGGCACTGCAGCTCCTTTTACTACTGTAAAGGCTGGTGTTCGTTCTTGTACTTTTGCTTTGGCTGCCTGATATTGGGTTACCATTGCACTATAAGCGTTATACTTTAGCTGCATGTCATTTTCCATATCATCTTGCTTTGATTGCAAACTAGCTAATTGCACATCAGTATTAGCATCTGCGTATGAACCGTATCTTTGGCGAGCTTTTTCGTACTCATGCTTTGCTTCTGTCATGAGTGTCTTATAGTATTGTTCGTCTACACGAGCTTTGCTGGTTCGGTAGTTTGTGATATATACCTGAAGACGCTCTTTTACGGAATCCGCAATAGTCTTGCAAATCAGAGGGTCTTGAGCCTCTGTGGAAATGGTAATAACGGCAGTTTTCTTGTCGATATTGATGGTGATGTTCTTACGGATGGCTGATGCTACATCATCTTGTTTCTTTGAAAGCATGTAAGGATTAATCTTTTTAGAAACTCCTGTTGCTTTCTTCTCTTGAAAGAGTTTTTTGATGTAACCAAATCCCTTTGCCCAGAAAGTATACTCTTGATGTTTAGTCAGATAATCGTAATAACTGCATTTTACGCTTCCGTCTTCTGTTGTTACCTTGATATCAAATAATCCAACTACGAAACCATTGTCTTCCATCAAGTCAGGGTAGAGCATCGGGTTAATAGCGTCAGTTGTCTCCATATTTCCAAGGTCAATACCAAAAGAAGAGGCCAACGAGCCAAGTGTACCACCAATATTTGAACTGTTGTTTACCTCAGGTGCTAAACTAAGACTTGATGTGTATGTACGAGGTATACAAAGAATATATGCGCAAGAGAGTATAAATACTATAGGTAATACGATATAGTATAGCTTTCTCTTAGCCCATATCTTCTTTATAATGATTCTGAGATCAATTACCTCAAGGTTATTATTATTATTTTCCATTTTTGTTTTGTAATCAATTTCTTACTTATATTAGCAATCGTAGCAATCATGGCGATGCTGTTAACTTATCTCTGCTTCCAACTCTCAACTCCTCTTGTCTTGCTGGAGAAGTTGATGCCAAGCTTGACAACTGTTCGCTTATCCATAGCGAAAGGAGCTGCATAGTTTTTGACTTCTATCTGTTGCAGAGCTTCTTCGGCGCTTCCATCTAATTTGCATTCAATGATGTAGATGTAGTCGGAAGTTTGAATGAGAACGTCCATCCTGCCATCACTTGTCGGTATTTCTACCTGTGTGTGGAATCCCATAATCTTAAAAATGAGATATAGGGCATTTTGGAAGTAAAGTTCTGCTTCGCCTGCTACCTGATAGCTGTTATCTGCAAAGAAAGCGGTAAGCCGATTCATAAATTGTTCAACATGTCCTGCTTCCACATCCTTCACAAACTCATCAACCATAAAGGCGGAACGGTCACCTGCTGAACAATATAGCGGCAGCAGAAAGTTAAGAAAACCTTCTTCCACTTCTTTGTTAGGGAAGCCTAGTAGGTATTTCTTAAACCTTTCGTCATAGCCTTTGATAGTGAGATAACCACTCTGGTATATCACTGGTATCGGATTGGTTGACAGCGAGTCTACGCTGTTGATTACATCGTCTGATACCCTTTCCTTTGTCATGTCTGGCAAACGATAGTTGTGCATTTTCAGCAAGTCAACTAGAAATGTGGGTGTGCCAGTCTCAAACCAGTAGTTTTTATAGCGAAGTCTTGACAAAGTGTTCAGTACGCTGAATGGGTTATAGATGCCTACTGTATTTTCCTCGAAATGATATCCGTCGTATCTTGCCTTCAGTTTTGCTATTGTGGCTTCTTTTGTATCGCCATTAGCTTCGGCTAATTCGCTGATACCTTCCTTGAAATTCGTAAGCAGTTCCTTCTCTGTCATTCCGCAGATGCTAATATAGCGGTGGTCCATCGAGATATCCGTCAGGTTGTTGAGGTCGCTGAACACGCTAACCTTGCCAAACTTGGTTACACCGGTGAGGAATGCAAACTTGATATATCGGTCTTGTGTCTTCAATACCGAATAGAATGCTTTCAGCTGTGCACGGTGTTCAGCCTGTAACTCTGGGTCGCGCAAGGTCTGAAGTATAGGCTTGTCGTATTCATCTATAAGAATTACAACACCACATCCTTCTTTCTCTGCAGCTCGTGCTATCACACCCTTGAAACGAAGGGCAAGTGTGGCTTCTGACTCACGGGTTCCATATTTGCATTCCCAAGTTGTGAGGTAGTCATTAAGAACTGTGTACAGACTGTCTTTCTCTCGAAAGTTGGCTGTGTTGAGATCAATATGGAAGATAGGATATTTCTTCCAATCTGTTTCCAAGTCATATATGGCTAAGCCCTCGAAGAGTTCCTTCTTACCCTGGAAGTATGCTTCCAAAGTGGACAGAAAGAGACTCTTTCCGAATCGGCGTGGACGACTGAGGAAATAGTATTCTCCCTCTGTCGCCAACTTGTACACGAATCGGCTCTTATCTACATACGAATATCCATTTGTACGTAGCTTTTCGAAATCTTGTATTCCTATAGGATATTTCATAAAATGACTCCTTTTTTATAGGTGCTTGATTATTCTTACTTACTCATATTAGCAATCGTAGCAATCATGGCGGCGATACTGCTCATGCTGCTTCCCATACTCATCATTTCGGCGGTACTCATCTTGCGCTTCAGCTTAGCTGGGACGACAATCTCGCTGCCTGGCTGCACTTTGGCACCATGAGAGAGCTTGGCTACCTTGCCATTCATATAGATGATGTATGCCTTGCTCTTTAATGCATCTGAGGCAAAACCACCTGCCTGATCGATATAGTAGCTTGCCTTCTTGCCCTTTTCGTAGGCTACCGTGTTAGCAAACATTACGGCACCATTGATCTTTACCGTACCATTGTACTGAGGAATGACCAGACGGTCGCCCTCTCGTAAGATGATGTCGGCGTCACTGCCTGGGTTCGCCAGTGCTTCTGGAAGGTCGATACCTACAGGGTATTCGCTAGGTACATTGAACTTCTCTATATTGGTGCGCTCTACATCCTTAGAGGTCTGCGAGATGGCACTGGCATTGTTGCTGCTGGAGGCTAGCTGCAGAAGATTTTTCTGTATCTCTTCGCGCTGCATCTTCAATACTGCCTCCATGCGCTGCTTCTCTTGCTCGTTGGCTTTGCGGATGATGCGGGCTCCCTTGAGATATGCCTGGTCGGTAGCTCCACCTGCCTTCTTGAAGAGTTCACTCAGGCGGGCGTTGCGACGGTCTAATGTATAGAGACCGGCAAACATCACTTCACCGGTAATTGATACGTTCTGCTGCTCTACATACGCCGGACTCTGACGGATCATTACTTCATCAAATGGCATCAGCTTGAAGCCTGGAGTGCCGTCGATAACGAAGCCGTCTTTAAGAGATAAAGTGTAGGTCTTGGCGATAACGCTATCTGGACGTAAAGCCTTGGCATCCATCACTCTACGGCTTACCATTACATTAACGGTTGAAGCTTTGTCGGTCAAGCCGCCTGCCTGAAGAACGAAGTCTTCGAGGGTCTCATTGTCGGCATATTGATAGACGCCTGGATACTGCACTTCGCCACGGATGGTGAGGGTGCGCTCTACAATCTTTTCCTGTCGGGTAGGGATGAAGAGAACATCGTTTTCCTTCAATGGGATATCTGGAGTCTTGCCGTTCATGATGCCGGCAATGTCTACACTTACTACTTCGAGTGAGCGGTCTGACTTCATGCGGTGCATTACGGCACGGTTAGTGAATGCCTCCTCAGTCAATCCTTCGGCATGCTCTACAAGGGTGCGTACGCTGTTGATCTGCTCGCCCAGGTTGTACATGCCCGGACGGAATACGGCTCCTTTCACCTCTACGGTGTTGGCGTAGCGTGGCAGGATGCTGTCTACGCTGATTGAGTCGCCGTCATCGATACGGAAACTGGAGAAGTCGAACTCTTCTATATTATATACGGCACGTTCTCTGCCGGTCTTGCGGTTCAGTCTTACTGATTTCTTGTAAGCATCTCCTGTAAAACCACCGGAATACTTCAGAAGGGAATTGACACTCTCGTTCTTCTTCATTTCGTAAATCATCGGGCGCTTAACCTTTCCGGCGATGGTTACGAGACAATCGTATGGACCTACTACGATAACATCGTTGTCGGCAAGACGGACATTACCCGTCAGCTTTCCGTTTAGAATATAGTCGTAGATATCAACAACCGTTACCAGTTTGTTGTGTCTGTATACCTTGATGTTTCGCAATGTACCCAGATCGTTGGTTCCGCCAGCCATGTAGAGTGCATGGAATACGGTAGCGAAGGCTGAGAGGGTATAGGTGCCCGGAATCTTAACCTCGCCCATTACGTTTACCATGATGGTCTTGGTCTGTCCTACGGTAAGCTTGATGCGGCTTGAACGGTATCTGCTGCCCACGGTATTGCGCAGGCGGGCATTAGCCTGAGCTACGGTCAAGCCTGAAACGCTGACCGGTCCATAACCCTCGATGGTTACTTCACCATCTGGCGAAACGGTGCTCTCGATGGTTTTCTGAGAGGCGCCATAGATATCTATGATGACGGCATCGCCAGGCCCCAGACGATAGTTCTGTGGGGTAGCGATGTTCATGTTTGGCTCGAAACTGAGATCTTTGTTATTGAAGATGTCACGGCCGAAAACCTTACTGCGCTTCTGGTTGAGCTCAGCCTGCAGCTGTTTTACCATGGTAGCTGTATCGGGTACCAGGGCGTTCATTTCCTTGTTGAAATCTTCATAATCTGGGTTGGTTTCATCATAAGATGAGTAGTAGCTGTCGTTCTGCTTGCTCTGGATGCGATAATTGCTATAGGTTGAAGCCTGCTTCTCTTTGTCCTTGTCCTGGTAATCTTCTCTATGCTTACCATTGTTGGTCCGCATTCTCTTGTTGCCTGCATTTCCTGCAGCGGTTGTGCTGTAGAGCTCGTTCTGCTGCGACATCTTCTGATACTTATTGCGTACACGTCGAATCTGGGAGATGTCTACGCCCTTCTGCATCAGTTTGGTAACAATCTGAGAATTGGCTGTGCCACGCTCATGTTCTTTCACCACAAAGCTCATGACCTGATCATCGGTCATGTGTGAACTCTGTGCGAAAAGAGGCCCTGAAGACAGGACGAGCGCCAGTACAAGTATGATATGTTTCTTCATTTTTGTTCTATTATCTTAGTTATATTTATGTAATAACTCGAAAAAAGTGATTTTGTTGCTATAGAAGGCTGAAAAGATGTTAATAAAAACAAGAAACCCAGGGTTCAACCCTGGGTTACTGATGTTCTGAGCGAGATACGGGAGTCGAACCCGCCTCACAGGCTTGGGAAGACTATCTAACATCTTAGTAACTCGCTGTTTCTGAGTATTTTTGCTGCAATCAGTGATTACCCACTCACATATTACTCACAAAAATTATATTATTGTCACAACATAAATCCCTGTGCAAACTCTTTCTGCGTAGAATTTGTTCTTCCTAAGCTCGTCAACAAGTTTTCTGACGCAAGAGCTTTCTGTTTCTATTAAGGCAAAGCCTAAGCCGATATACCCAATCTTTTCTGTTGCTATTCTAGAGTTTACAAGTTTGTTTACGGCCTCGTCACCTTGGTACATAAAGTATCCGTAGAAGTCTGCGTCTGGTCTTATGTCATCAAATTGTTTCCCGATGATTATTAACTTGGAACTCGCTTCCGATTCTTCGAAAAAGCGCGCTACATCTTCGCAAGCTCTTGCTAGATCAAATCTATTGTAGATTTTTCCGTCAAGGATTTCTTTAGCTGTTTTCATATATCACTACTTATTTCAATTTTCTTGTTTTCTTTTTCTTCGTAGTTTGAGAAGTATTGCACCTGCATCTCATGCTTGATGTTGTCTATACTTAGATATATAGACCTCTTCGAGCCTTTGGATGGGTTGTAGTGCCACATGTACATATCAACTCCTTCCCATTTCATGTCCCCGTTTTCCCCTTTAGGGTACTTCTGTTTGTATTGCTTGAGAAGTGTGAAGTATGCATCCTCTAGTTCGCTTTGCGTTCTTTTCTCGAATACAAACTTTACTTGCGTGATTGAGTCATTGCTAGTGTCATAGTGTACTTCTTCTCTTACATTATTGAAACCAGCAAACTTAACCTTGAACTTCTTTACTCCAGAAACCGTTTCGTATGGTCTGTATCCCTTGGTCGCAAGGATTGCAGTGTATTTCTTGCTGGTCGTAGTTATGTCTCTTCCCATTACAACTTGCGAATAAGATGTATAGGAGAACAACGCTGCTGTCAATATCATTAATATTCTCTTCATAATTTATATTTTTATTAATTATATTGCCTTTAATGACCCAAGAACCTTGAACACCTTGATTATTGCCTCCTTCGGTATCTCCTGATCCTCGAACTCCTCGTTGTATGCGTGGAGGGTGAAGTGAGCATCGTCCGAACCCTTGCGGACAATCTTGACCGTTCGCAGGTCGTTCGTAGTCATTATTGCGTACACCTCGTTCATCGGAAGGAAGCTCTGCCAGTCCTCTACGGCTTTCAATGCGATGATGTCACCGTTGCTGATGACCGGCTTCATGCTGTCTCCAGACGCACGGCACCAGAAATCTGCCTTCTCGTAGCCAGGGATTGAGATGAACTTCGTTGGCATGTTCGGGGTGTCGTTATACAGCTCGTCGTAACCAAGGGCGAACTCAACGTCGTAGAAAGGGACACCAAGCACAGGTTGCATAGTCTCTTTCCCATTAAGCGGTTCGCCTATGTACTTATCCCCGGCTCCAGTTTCAAGCCAGTCCTTGTTGACCCCGATGGAATCACATATAAGTCTGTAATCCCTAGACGTGATAGGAACCTTTCCGTTTAGCTTTCGACTCAGATTAGAGGAGTTCATTCCAACTTTCAGAGCAAAAGCATTACTCGTCAGTCCGCTATCAGCAATTACGGATTTGATTCTTGTAATGATGTCGTCCATAATTTCCTAATTTTAGTTTCAAATATGTAACTAAAACCGAGAAAAGTGTTAAATACTGTATAATGTCCTACATTTCTTGCGTTTTAATTTGCGTATGTCGGACAATTATTGTACTTTTGCACTCGTGATTCGGTTAAAGCAACAAAGCAATACCGACACAAACGGAGGGCAAAGCGACCGAAAGTGCGCTATCTTACATTCACACTGCAAAGATACAAACTTTTTCGCTTCCCTCCAAATATAATATGTTAAAATTAAAGCAAGCAAGATGAAAAAGTTGACAAAGACGGACATTTTGAACATTAAGCCTGGAAAATTCGAGGTTTTTGTTCTCGATTCGGCGAAAGCTCTACTGTCTGGTCGTCAATACGCTTATCAGATTGGTAATACAGAGCCGCCTGATGGCGTAGCGAGATACAGAACCAAGGCGAACTTCAAGAATCGTACATTGGTAGTGGAGGCTGTTCCTTCTGTGTAGAATTAATAAGTATATAGTGTATGGAAGAAATTATCAAACTCGGAAGAACCGATACGATGACATCTCTGGAGATAGCAGAGATAACGAACAAGCAGCATAAAGATGTTATGCGCTCCATTAGAAATATGGAGGTAGCTTGGGAGAAAGTTAACGGGCGCAAGTTTGCGCTGGTTAATTACACAGACCAAAAAGGCGAGAAGAGACCTTGTTATCAGTTGACAAAAACTGAATGCCTCTACATCGCAACAAAGTTTAATGACGAGGCGAGAGCAAAGCTTGTCCTTCGTTGGGAAGAGCTGGAAAAGAAAGAGCGGTATCAAGTTCCTCAGTCTTTCGCTGAAGCTCTGATGTTAGCAGCAAAGCAGCAGGAGAAGATAGAGCAACAACAGCTTGCTCTCGAATCAAAGAATGAAGAGATTGTTCAACTCTCGGCTACAATTACCGAGATGCAGCCAAAGGTTAGTTATGTTGATACAATCCTTTCGAGCAAGGAGACCGTTACAACGACACAGATTGCTCAAGACTACGGTCAATCAGCAAAGGCGTTCAATATCTTGCTGAGAAACTTCGGCGTTCAACGTAAAGTTGGTGGCCAGTGGATTCTCTACGCAAAGTATCTCCCTTGTGGTTACGTTCAGTCAGAAACAGTTTCTATCACTCATCGTGATGGTAGTGCAGGTTCTGTAATGCACACAAAGTGGACTCAGAAAGGAAGATTGTTCTTGTATAATGAGTTAAAGAAACATGAAATTCTTCCATTAATCGAAAAATAGCCTATGCCTCGTAAGAAAGTATCAGTAGAGCCTGTCGAAAAGATATGGCTCTCCACAAAAGAGTTCGCCGAGTATATCGGCATGAGTACAGGTTACATACACGACTTGAGAAAGAGCGGTCAGATCCATCATTATATGATAGGCAATACCGCATTCTTCAAGAAGTCTGATGTAGATGAGCTCATTGAAGAGCATAAAGTGTGTTGAAATATTGGTATGGTTAAAGTTATAGATTTGTTTCATTTGCTCGTGAGAGTATGATTGTTAGTTATTAGTTATTTTTGGTTTTATCTACAGCGGTAGATACTTTGGGGCGATGTCTGTTCGTTTAGCTTCTTTCGCCCCAATCAGACTGAGTAGCTCAGTTGGATAGAGCATCGTTTTCCTAAAACGAGGGTCGAAGGGTCAGAGTCCCTCCTCAGTCACACTCTTTTTTTTAGTTCCGTTTAGTAGTTGAATTCCTCTCTGACGGCGCAAAGGTAAGTCCTTATACCTTATAAAGTAGGTCGTTCGGGCAGCGACAATCTTGCGTCAGATGAGAGTTTCATTGAGCGGACATGGAAGATAGTTCTTTGACATGTTGATGCACAGAAATAGTATGCGTGTAAAAGAAGTAACTGGAGAGCATCAATGGATGCCGTGACCTGGCGAAAGGACGCACGACATACGAAAATCCAGCTAATCTGCATCAAGTAAGCAGACGGACTACACCGGAACGAAGAATTGTCGGTGCAAGCACTGCCGAAAACGTTGCAGTCTGGTAAATCAAAATGAAGTGAGAATTGCTCATTCATAAAATATAATCAAGAGGTTAGTAGTGTAACTGATGCACGGCGATAACAAAATGATACCGATCTTATCATCGCAAGAGGTTCTTCGTTGAGCCCTAGCCTCCAAAAAGTAATTCATTGTATTTCATATTCAAATTAATTCAATTAAAAATGCAGCTCGTCTGTGAAGATAGGCTGCACACATCGCAGGTTGGAGCAGTTGGTAGCTCGCTAGGCTCATGACCTAGAGGTCACAGATTCGAGTTCTGTACCTGCCACAAATGTTTATTTTTAAAGCTCTAAATTGTTTATATGTGAAAAGATTGTTTCTTGCGTATCTGGTCTGGGAAGATAGGGTACGTCTATTTCTTTTAGAAGGAATTATTTTTTATTTCTGAGGAGAGTAGCTCAGTAGTAGAGCGCCAGGGGAAGGGTCCTTGGAGGTCGATGGTGCGAATCCATCCTCTCTTCCCAATTTTCTTTCATTTTTCAAGAATTTTGATTGGTTAACTTATGCGTCGCCCAGTAGCTCAACTGCATAGAGCCGCGGTTCTCTTTCTGCGAGGTTGGGAGTTGGAGTCTCCCCTGGGCTTCCCATTCTATATGTTTTTGCTTTAGCTGACAGAGGTCGGCACTTTCTTATAAGTCATTTATATTTTAATTTGAGTATTAATATCCTCTTGCTTGTGAAAGTAGAAGGTACAAGCCACATTAGCTCAGTTGGTCAGAGCAGCCTAACATGGTGGTTGGTCGTAGGTTCGAGTCCTGCATGTGGCTCACTTAATTGTGTGAGTGCCATAAATTTACAGTTTTTGATTATCTTTGGGAGTGAGGGAGTCAATTCTCCCTCCTCCCTTTAACGTTGGCCTCTTCCCCGTAAAAAAATAACCACGTGCAATCACCTCTCCTGCCTTGCGTGGTTGGCTAAACGGAGAGGTTTTATATAGATGAAAGTTAAAAATACAATAAGAATCAGTAAGGAAAACATTAATGCTCTTCGGAATCTGGAATGCGTTGAAAGCATAGAACAGAACGGAAGGGATATTACTGTTCGCCTTAAACCGGAACGTACGGACGGTAAGCTCGAAGCCCGAAAGGGCGAATATCTTATCCAGTGGGGTAACGGAATGTGGCAGAGGTACGGATCTGAGGCTATCAATCTGCTTTTTAAAAATCCCGGAGCGGAGGCCGGCAAGACATGGGACGCGTAGGTTCAAAGAAGTATTACGCTCCTGACGGGAACGAATACGATTCAAGAGAGGAGTATCTGTACTTGCAGACCATCCTCGATGATCCTGGTATAAGCTGCATACACAGACAGGTAACCATCACGGCCATCAACCCGGTATGGATGCTGAAACCAAAGCAGCTTAAGACTAAGGTTAAGTACGAGAGGAGGTCATTGCTTTACGGGCATAACTATACTGCCGACTTCGTTTACCGGGAAGGCGAGAAGATTGTGATATGTGATGTCAAGAGCCTCTATACCTCAAAGCTCAGAGAGTTCTCGATTACAACAAAGGCTGTGGTGGCAAGACTTATCGCTCACAATAGGAAACGTCATAACGGCGAGTCTGTTGTGATATTCCGTAAGGCTATCAAGATAAAGAAGAGCGAGTGGAAAATCGTTGATTATCCACCATCCGATTGTGCTATTATATAATAAGGTGTAAAATCTAAAAGATATGTGTATAATTTTCATTAGTTTACTAACCACAGTAGTTATGTTTGCTGCTGTATCATTCGTAGCACATCTTTTTGGTTGGGACCAGGAAGACTAGTAGTTTAATTCTAAATATTTTAAATTATGGACAAAGACAAAATTATCGTCAGTGTAGTAATTGACAAGCAGGCTCTTGTTGACAGAGCATTCGACATCTCGAAGAATCCTTCTGAGTTCAATGAAATCGAGAAGGTTATCGACGGCAAAAACCAGTTCACTCGTGATATCGACGAGATTGATGATGAAGGCAAGAAGGAGAATAATACAAACCTCTTCTCCAACATCGCATTGGACATCATTCTCAGTGATAACCCGGAACTTGCAATCACCAAGCGCCTCAATTCGCTTGAGGACAAGAAGAACTCTTTCCTCGCTAAGATGAAGAAGCTCAACGAACTCCAGGAAAAAGTGAAAAACGGAGAGGTGCATGGCGCTGAAGGTTTCCGTGAGTTGTTGAAAATAATGGAGGAGGACGTGTAATTGGCGTAGTATCAAAGTACGGCAACCTGTATGATGTCAAGAAGAACATCATCTGCCACGCTCCTGTCACTTCTTTACATTTCAGAAGACTTCTGGTGAAGGGTAACGAGCTTCCTATGATGAATGGCGTAACAACACCAGCATTGTTCGGGATTCACGCGGACAAGAAATTCAAGCGTGGACGCTGGCGCCGAGTATTAACACATTAATTCATATAACAATGGCAAAAGAAAAAGCAACTATTTCAGCAACCCTCGGTCATGAGTATGAGGACCTGGAGGAGCGTGAGGATTTCCTCGCCAACAACGCGGACTCTGTTGAGAAAATGGAGTTCATCAAGCGATTCAATTCTGATGAGCTGATGAAGAAGAAGGATCTGTTTGTTCTTCAGTCTGCACGGGCATCTGACATCGAAGAGGAAATCAAGGATTTCCGTGAGCAGAAAAAGGCAGAGCTGAAGCCTATCAAGGAAGAGATTTCTTCTCTCCTTAAGGAAATCAAGCAGAAGGGTAGCATGGTTAACGAGAAGGTTTACAAGTTTGTTGACCGTGATTCTAAGATGACTGCCTTCTATGACAAGGAGGGTAATCTTGTTTCTTCCCGTCCGGCAACACGTGACGAACTCCCTAGCAATGTATACTCAATTAACCGTGATCAGCAGGCTATGTAGTCTGCTTTCACATAGTTTCTAAATTCTAAAATATTTTGTAAAATGAACAATGAAAAATTGCAGATAGACCTCGCTCCTGGACAGGATCATGCGGAGATTGTTCTCCGTGAGGTAGGTAACGAGAACCCTTATAAGCTTCCTGCAAAGGAGCCTCTTAATCTTCAGGTAGACGGTGTTATTACCTGCATCTATGCCTTCCTTGAGAAGCGTTGGGGTACAGAGCAGATTGACAAAGAGCATACGCATATCCTGGTTAATCGAGAGAAGCTCGTTGTTACTCTTGTTACAAACGAGAATGATGAGCGCACTACACAGACTATCATCGGCTCTATTCAGTTGTCTCGTCAGTTTGCGGGATTCCATATCAATGACGGTCAGTTGTGGAAACCGGTACAGCTTGGTGACTTCTTCCGACTCAACCGTTCTTTCTTCGAGACGAAGGAGAAGAACATGGAACTCGTCAATCTCCTCAAGAGCTTCTCGGCGAAGGTTCAGACAACAATCAAGAAGGAATACAGCGACAATGGTTCCGTGACTGACAACTATGAGAAGGCTGTAGACTCTAATCTTCCTCCATCGTTCACTATCAATATTCCTATTTTCAAGAGCGCAGAGCCTGAGAAGCTTTCAATCGAGACTATCGCTCACGTCGAAGGCAACATGGCATTACTGACGCTTATCTCTGCTGATGCAGAATGTATCATCGAAGAATCCCGCGACAAGATCATCAATACGGAGCTTGACAAGATTCGTAAGCTCTGTCCTGAGATTCCTATTATGGAAGTGTAATGACAGAAATAGATAACAGAATAGCAAAAATGCCCGCCAAGATGGCCTTTGCTGTACTTGACTTGCGTAAGGTGCATGCGTGCATCATGGAACTTCCACGAAGCAAGTCGGTACAGCTGGCCCGAAAGGCGGCATACCTCAACTACATTGAAGGTGAGGGTAGAAAACTCGGTAAGATTCCACTTCATTATGAACGCCTTAATGAAAAGGGCGAAAGCGTGACGGTGGAAACTTACTTCAGGTATTTAGATAGGGTACATTAATTTTTAATTCTATACAAATGGATATAGAGCAGTTAAACAAAACGCCTCATAATCAGATTTGCGATTTGGCAAGAGACAGATTCATCGAGGTGTACAATCAGAAGTTCGGAGAGGGCGGAGAAGTATTCTTCGAAGAGCAGAAGGCATTCTTCAACGAAGAACTTCTCAATGGCTCGTTCAAGGGCTATCTTGAAAAGGCTCCATCATTGAATATTCACGATGCCTTCATGAACCTGGCAATTAACGGCTTGTCTCTCGAAAAGGGAACTACGACACTCTGCTACCTCATGGGCTACAGCAACTACGACAAGAATACCCGACAAACGAATTATACGGCCAAGATCACCTATACAGGATATGGAGAAATCCTTCTTCGCCAGCGAGCCGGTCAGATTGTTCGTTGTGACAATCCTGTAGTAGTTTACAATTGTGACGATTTTCGTTTCGGTGAACGAGACGGACATAAGTACGTTGATTACGCAAAGACTTATCCTCGACCTGAAAATTCATACATCGTTGCTTGTTACGTGAAGATTATTCTTCCGAATAATGCCTACGATTACTTCGTTCTTGACCGCGAAGGTATCGACCGTCTCCGTACGTATTCGGAGAAGTTCGGAGGTAAAGACCACAAAGCCAACGCTCTTTACGGCGGAAACTATGTCGGCAACGATGGCAGAACGTATTTCAGAGATATCGACACAGGCTTCCTTATCTCGAAGACATGCAAGCATGCGTTCAAGGGCTATCCTAAACTGAAGGTTGGTCTTGGCGCTCTTTTGCAGGCCGATATCGACATGCAGACTCAGCAGAAACCGACTCAGGAAGCCTTTGGCGCCGGAGATACCGCACCGGAAGACAAAGGCTTCAAGGTAAAGGTTGACAGTGATTCACCATTTTAAAATTGTTATATATGGCAGAAAATACAGAATTGCAGTTGGTACAACAACAAGCCAACAATATTACAAGACAGATTGCAACGCTAAAATCTGATACGGAAAATGCGGTGCAAGCCAACAGGAAATCTTATGAGGCATGCGTGAATGCAGGTGAGTCTCTGTTGTTTGATATTGGCGTTTCCGGAATGAACGATGCTCTTGACGAGAGAGCCGCTGAGTTTATCAAGAAAGCTAAACTGACAGAGAAAGCAATGACGGAGAAACGTAAGGGTGTTACCCAAGTGTTCGATATTGTCCGTAAGGGTTTTACTATGATGGAGAACCTTATCTCTATCAAGAACACCGATTCTGTTGTCTATAAGATTCAGGAGAAACGCAACGAGTATGCGGCATACAAGCTTGAACAGCAGCGTAAGGCTGAGCAGGAACGCCTGCGCCAGGAGCGCATCAAGGAGGCCAAGATTAAGTTGAAGACTGATACGATTGATATCTTGAACAATCTCCTTACAGAGCATTCTTCTGCTGCTATCAATTCACTTAATAATACGTTCTCTCTTCTCACTCTTGATAACAAGGATGAAGTTAAGAAACGTATTACAGAGTGTTCTGATGTTCTTGACCTCGGACATCTGTTCGTTAATAAAAAGCCTTCATACTCTTCCGAAATTGATGAGAATGATGCCAAGGAGATTATGAATGGAGCCTACAAGGAGGTTTCCGCTTCTCTTCTTGCATCTTATAAGCAGACCGTCAATGCTACACGTGATGAGCTTCTTATGAAGTTTGATTCTAAGATTGCTGAACTTCTTGGAATCAAGAAGGCAGAAGAGGAGCGCAAGCGTAAGGAAGAGGAAGCTCGCAAGGCTGAAGAGGAGCGTAAGCGCAAAGAGGAGGAAGCACGTAAGGCTGCTGAGGAAGAGCGCAAGAAGCAGGAGGAAATTCAGCGTATCAAGGACGAGGAGGAGCGCAAGCGCAAGGAGGCAGAGCGGAAAGTTGCCGAGGCTGAACGCAAGGCAAAGGAAGCCGAGCTGAAGGCTGCTGAGGAAGAGTGCAAACGTAAGGAAGCAGAAGCTGCCGCTGCTGAGGCTGAACGCAAGGCTAAGGAAGAGGCTATCCGTAAGGCTGACGAAGCTGCTAAGGAAGAGCAGCAGAGAAAGCTTGCGGCTGAGCAAGAGAAGCGTGATGCAGAAAATGCAGCCCAGCACGCTACCGCACAGGCTCAGTCACTCTTCGCTCAGACTTCCGTTGGAGAAACTGACAAGCAGAAGATCAAGGTAACGAAACGTCTTGTTGTGGCCGACAAGAATGCTTGGCTCGACATCATTCAGCAGTGGTGGACGATCGAAGGCTCAAAGATGGCTCCTGATAAGCTTGCTTCTAAGTTGGAATTCATGCGCAAGGCTTGCGAGAAACACGCAAACAGCGAAGAAGAGTATATCGTTTCTCCTTATATTAAATATGAGGATGAGGTAACGGCTAAGTAATATGGCAGAACAACCGTTTGACCCTTATTATTCTCGTGGTGAGGTCTCCAATTCGGACCTCACTGCATTGAAGTTTGCCCTGAACCCGCAGCTCAATTTCGTAAAGGAAGAGGACAAGAGGAAGGCTTTCCATCTCGGAACTCTCGTTGACGCTCTTGTTACCGAACCGGAAAAGTGCAATCATTACGCCATGACGGTCGATGACGAGAAATATACGGAGAAGGATTGGAAATGGGGTCTAGACCGGCTTGCTGTTCTGAAGAAACAGGCAACGAAGGATAGGTTCCTTGATTTCGTCCTGAAGAATGCGGTCGGTCAGAAGACATTCATCAATCCGCATATGAAGATGGAATACCAGGGCTTCGAGTTCGAGCTTCCGGTACGCTGCAAGTTTGACTGGTGGCTCGGGGAGTTCGGCGGTGATTTGAAGACCACCGCAGCTACGTCACAGGAGCAATTTGAGGCTCAGATCGATTTCGTCGATTGGGATAGAAGCCGTGCATGGTATATGGACCTTACGCACAGTATAGACCCAAGATACGGAAACCAGGACTTTATCTTTGCGGTCTCCAAGACCAAGAAGAAAGTATTCTACAAGAAGATTGAACGTGGTGACGAGTTGTATTTGCGTGGTAGGGAGAAGGCTCTTGAATGGGCTTTCCGCATGTGGTGCTTATTATAATTTATTATTATGTCAGATAAACCGAAATTATACGATTATCAAGAAGAAGGTGTGCGTATGGAGCTTGCCATGAAGCGCTGTATCAATGGCGATGACATGGGAACCGGTAAGACGGTTCAGTCTATCGTCGCCATTGAACGTGCAAAGGCAACTCCTTGCCTTGTTGTTTGCCCTGCTGCACTTAAGGTTAATTGGGAACGAGAGATAAAGAAGTTTACGAACCTCCGGCCTCTCATTCTTACCGATTCAGTCAATGCGACATATGGATATCATCTTACTAAGATGAACCTGTATGATGTAGTGATATGTAATTACGAGTCGCTCGCAAAATACTTCGTCGTAAGCCTTGGTCCGAAACCGTTACGGCTGAAAAACTTCCTGTTTCGTGATGAACTGAAGATTATCAAGTCTGTGATTATCGACGAGTCTGCAAGAGTCAAGGATCCATCAACAAGGCAGTCTAAAATTATCATGGGACTGTGCCAGGGCAAGGAGTATATCTATGAGCTTACAGGTACGCCCGTTGTCAATCACGCAACAGACCTGGCCTGCCAGCTTGCTATCCTCGGTCGCCTGAACGACGAGTTCGGAGGTTTTGGTGAGTTTTGTAACAGGTACGGTGAGAACGAGAATCTTGAAGAGCTTAACCGGAAGATACACGAAACCTGCTACTTCCGCAGAGAAAAGAAAGATGTTCTTAAGGATTTGCCGGATCTGACCAGAACGACCATCAGTGTCGCCCTCGACCCTGAAACGCAGGAAGAGTACGATACCTGTCAGAAAGACCTGCTCACGTTCCTTCTCGAATACAAGAGCTGCTCCGAGGAAGAGGCTAGGAAAAAGCTTAGAATGAAGGCTCTTGTCAGGTTTATGAACCTTCGCTCGATATCCGGACGAGGAAAAATGAAGGCGACGATAGAGTTTCTTCATGATACCGAAGAGCAGATAATCGTGTTTGCCGAGCATCGTGATGTCGTTAGCGCAATCAAGAAGGAATTCCCGGATGAGGTTTGCACCGTAACCGGTTCCGATAGTCAGCAGCAGAAGCAGTGGGCTATTGATTCTTTTCAGGCTAGGAAAAAGAGAATCATCATCTGTTCCATCAAGGCAGCCGGCGTAGGCCTTACGCTTACAGCTTCTTCCAATGTGGTGTTCGTCGAGCTCCCATGGACGATGGCGGACTTATCGCAATGCGAATGCCGAGCCTATCGTAACGGACAGAAGAATGCGGTTACATCGTGGATTCTTATGGGTGCAAATACTATCGACGGCTATCTTTATAGCTTGATTATGCAGAAAGGATCAATAGCATCGAAGGTTACGGGCGAACAGGACTCCGCTATCAAGGATGCAGCTTATTTTGACGAGCTGGCCGATTTGGTTTTACAAAATTCTTTAAATAAAAAATAATGGAAATTCAAGGAAAAGTTATTGCCGTTTTACCTGAAAGAAGCGGCGTCTCTGCAAGAGGTGAGTGGAAGTCTCAGACTTATGTAATAGAAACACAAGAGCAATATCCTAAGAAGATGGCCTTTGATGTTTTCGGAGCAGACCGTCTGGCTCAGTTCAACATTCATAGTGGTGAGGTTATTAACGTTAGCTTTGATATTGATGCACATGAATATCAGGGCAGATATTTTAATCAGATTCGTGCCTGGAATGTTACTAAGGTGTCACAACAAGCAGCACAACAAGCTATGGCAAGTTCTGCTAATGCTGCTGGCGTGGCAAACCCGACGAATCAGCAAAATCTGTTTCCACCTGAACAGCAGTCTGCACAGCAGCAAGCACAGCAACGAGGGAACTCTGATGACCTTCCCTTCTAATCAAACGAGCATTCAACGCTTATGTGGTTCAACCTGAAAAATGTGTTTGAACTTGAAACGTTTAGGAAAAAAGTAGCCGAGTTGGAGAATAAAGGCGCGATGGTAGAGCTGAAAGAAAAACGTGGACGTTCTTTGAAGCAGAATGCCTATCTTCATTTGCTTCTATCTGCATTCGGCCTCCAATACGGCTACACTCTAGACGAAGTTAAGACGCATTTCTATAAGCTGGTAGTGAACAAAGATATATTCCTCAGAGAAGGGATTGATAAATTCACAGGAGAATGCTATAAGTATCTCCGTTCTTCTGCTGACCTTACGAGAGACGAAATGAGCAAATCAATTTCTGATTTCAAATCGTGGGCAAAAGAGGAAGCTGGATTTGATTTTCCTGATTCTGATGAATATATCGCACTACTGCATATTCAGCATGATATAGAAAGACAAAAAAAATACATACAATAGCTTATGATGTTACCAACTAGCATACGTCAGAAATCTAGCGAATTGTTCCCTAATGACACAGAGAAACAGAGAATATTTTGTATGGGTGCTGCGTTCTCGTTAGGCAAAGATTTATCAGACTTTGAGGAAGAAGGGCAACAGGAAGAAGTGCAACAGGAAGAAGTGCAACAGGAGGAGATTTACCCTTGCCAGGAAGCTCTCGATATGTGGCTTGCATACAAGAAAGAGAAACGTCAGAAGTATCAACCTCGTGGTCTTGCGGCTCTTAAAAAGAATCTTTTAAAGATGTCGAACGGAAATCCCGAATACGCAAAAGTTATCGTTGAGCATTCGATGGGAAACAACTATTCCGGGTTGTACGCTCCTAAAAACAATGGTGTAAATAGTTATGAACAACAGCAACGAACTTTCAATAAAATTAGTTCAATCCTTGCCGACTGAATGTAGCCAAGCGGTAGCAAAATATGGCAAACAATATGCGCTATTCTTAGACAAATATCCTACTCTGCAAAATCGAACAGATGCAATTACATCTGTATATGATTCTGTCGCTAGAGGCGGTATGTCGTTTGTTAGTATTGATAAGTACTTCAAAGATGGCGCAAGCGAGTTCTGGATTAAGATAATGCTCATCGACTTGTTTATGGTTATTGGAGCTATTGATTCGACTACTCCTTACCAGTTCAAGGCTATGGCACAGCGTATCAGACAAGAATACTATCACCTTACGCCTAGTGAGCTTACTAGATTCTTCTACGAGTTTTCTATGGGCGAGTATGGAGAAATCTATGTAGGAAAGACGGTAAATCCTCAAAAACTTTTTATTGCTCTCGAAAAATACATGTGTAAGCTTTATGAAAAGAGAGCTGAAATTGATTCTCAGAAGTTAGCTGAGAAACAGAAAAAAGAATATGAGGAATCAAAAAAGAATGCAATATCCTACGAAGAACATTGCCGCTTAAAGGGTGTTGATCCGAAAGAATCCCCTCTTGAAAAGCTAAAGAGAAAACTTGAAAAAGAATCAAAACGAGACAAAAATGGCAGACGTAAGTAAAATGGCAGAGGAATGGCTCAATGAACATCCTGATGCGACAAAGAAAGAAATATGGATGGCCGGTTATTGGCAATCTACCGATAACTGGTGCAACCGAACCAAGTAAATTTTAGAATTATGGCAGAAAGAAAAGTGAAACCAGAAATCATGCATTTGATGATTCTTAGCAAATGCAATTACAAATGTGAATTATGCTGCAATAAACTGTACGATATTGAGAAAATTCCAGTCGCTACGGTTAAGGAATTGAAAACAATACACACTTTGTGTATTACGGGCGGAGAACCATTCATGGCAAGTATCGACATTGATGATTTCGCCCGCAGTGTCAAGAAAAATTTCCCGAACATCGAAAACATATTCGTTTATACAAGCGGACAAATTCTTATGTTCTGTTTGCCACATCTCTTTTCTTATATTGATGGTCTTAGCATTTCTCCAAAAAGCATGAAAGATTGGCTGGCTTTAGAAAAAATAGCCAACCACAGCACCTCTCGTGAATACTTTAACAATATTTCTCGCTTGCCTAGTAACCGCTTATATGTGTTTAAGGAACAGGTTCCATTTTTCGAGGAAAGATTTAAGCCAATCGCGAAGAAACTGAACCTTAACGTTCTGTATCGTACGTGGGATAAGGAGTTTAAGACTCCAGACAATGAGATTTTCAGAAGATTACCAATACTTTTAAATTAGTTGATTATGGTAGAAAGCAAAGGTAAAATCGCAGAAGTTACTAACGCAACCACCAAGCAGGCGATTGTGTTCATAGGAGTTTACTCTTGGGTTGTCGTAAGAAACCTAGGAAGAGCAATCAATAAGGCGGTACACAAGCTGCCTTGGTTGTTCATCGTTGTAACGGTAGTAATATCATTTATCGTTAGCTTTATCTTTATCTCTAAGGCTAGAGCAGAGCGAGATAGTTACAACCAGAAGTTAGTTCATACAACACAGCAACTTGATAGCTATGTAGCTGCATACGGAAACATTAAATCAAAGTAATATGAAGAAATACAAACATACAATAGTGATGATCCTGCTTATCATCGCAGCAATTATCGCAGGTTACGGGTTCATCTGCTTCATGGTTGAACATATTTTCCTTTCGCTCCTGATGCTCTTCTGTATCAGTTGCGCATTGGCAGTAAAGAAGGAGGTGTAGGAATGTCGGCATATAATTTCACACCGAAAGGAGCATTCTTCATCAACTACAAGGAGCCTGACAGGGAAACCGTAGACCATATAACTTCGCTCTATTACCTCATTATCGGTTCTCTCGCTACAATCACGCAGACGGCAATCAAAGATTTGCACGACAATCTAAGTGAGAGGAAGGACCTGTTTAAGCATGAGCTTAAGTATCGCATAAAGGAGGCATTCTCCCGTTCTGAGACTCTTATAGGTATATTCAAGAAGTATACTGCCGAGATTTCGCAGTATGAGCTCTGGCTTGATATTACAGACAGCATGGAGGAAGACCTGAAGATTGACATACAGAGACTCTTCTACACGACCGATAATATTCTTCTGAAAAACAACATCAAAGAGCACAAGCTTCAGGCGTATGCATGCGTAGCCTACAACTTGTCAATCATGCTGCACGATATGTGTACGAAGTTTGATGACGTTATGAGTGAACGTGGCATCAGTTCCGGCAGCATAAGACCTTGCGGAGAATTCATCCAGTCTATGTATGGCATGTATGCCTCGATGAGAGAGGTCGCCAGGATCCTTATACCTGATAAGGATGCTGAATACTTCAAGGAAGGCGGTCAGATTTACAGGGCTTTGCAGGTGGTTGCAATGAAGGTATGCAATCCGGAAAGAATTGACAACGCCGCCGACGAAGGACTGAAGCTTAATGGCGTTGACTATCATGGTGAAGAACACCAGAATAACGCATTCCTCCCTTGGAACGGCATCCAGGTTAACTTCCTGTCACGTAACTTCGATAAAATGCCTGATGAAGAGCTCGCGAAAGCTCTTGGGCGATCTGTTGGTGCGGTAAAGGCAAAAATGAGACAACTTAAACTAAAAAGAACGGAATAGTATGAGTGGAGGCGCATTTGATTATGCTCAGTACAGAATTGCTGACATATACACGGAAATAGAGGATGAAATCTACGGACATTCTCTTGATGATGAATTTGACGTAAATCGGTATATTGAAGATCATTGGTTAGAGGATTCCGAGAAAGAATACGTTCGTAAGCATCATCATACAATACCTAATCGTAGCGAGTATTCTAAGGAAACCATCAAGGAGTTCAAAAAAGGTATAGCCCTGCTAAAGAAAGCCGAGGTTTACGCACAGCGCATTGACTGGTTACTTAGTGGCGATGATGGCGAAGATAGCTTTCATAAGCGTTTGAAACACGACTTGGAAGAATTAAAACGTAAAAAACAATAGATTATGGAAGATTTACCTATAGGCTCAGAAATCGTCTTGAAGGTGGTTAAGACAGAGAAAGAACAATGTAATGGCTGTTTTTTCGATGAGATATGTAACAATATCTATGAGAATGTTTGCGGAGATTTTGACTGTAGCGCAAGCACTAGAAAAGACGGAAAGGCTGTTCAATTTAAAAGAGTGAAGTAACATGGCTACAGCAAATTTTGAAATTGGAAATAAAGAATTTGAGGTACGTTTCATACCTGAATCAGGTTATCCTCCAACAAAGAATGAACGTGGTTCTTCATTGATTGAGTATGATGTAACGACATACAAGGATAATCAGCCAATGATGAAGAAGTTCAATCAAAAGAAACGTGTTTATTTCGACCTTGAAGGTAATGTTTATAAGAGTAAACAGAGTAATAAGGTGTGGTTTAATCTTTATAAAGCAAGTTAATGGTTATGGAAGAAAAGGTTAATATAGCGGAAATTCTAAAGGATAAGCCGCAAGGAACTAAGTTGTATGACTTATTACGCAATATAGACGTAAAGTTAGATGAAGTTCACATAACAGATGTTGGCACTTATATTGAATGTACATCAACTAATGAAGTAGGCAGCACTTTTTTGTTTGATTATTCAAAATTAGGTACAGAAGAAAGTTGGCTTGATGGCTTACAGATTCTCCTTCCTTCCAAAGAAATGCGAGACTGGTCTAAGCTCGCTTGGAATACAGGAGACATTCTAGTTAACAAAGATGGAAATGCACATGTTATCTTCGGGGGGTTTGATGATGATACCTACGAAACTTTCAATGGTAATAATTATCTGTGGGAAAATGAGGGTATTACAATGTGCTTCGGAGAGTATGAAGACGAATTGCCAACATCAGATTTCAGCAAAGCAAACAAAGAAGACGCTCAGAAATACATCCGCCAAATAGAGAAAAGACTAGGCTATAAGTTAAACTTTGAAACTTTGAAAATTGAAAAGTCTGAGTTCAAGGATGGGGATGTTGTCACCATTATGCCTCATATTGGAGATAAGCTTATCTATCTTTTCAAAGCAGAAGATGACGAAAAGTATTATGGTCATGCTTTTCTTGACGGTAACATAGCTATTGTTAATGAGGATAGTTATTGCCAAAAAGACTTTTGTACAGCTCGTTCATCTACAGAAGAAGAGAAGCAGCAGCTCTTTGAAGCTCTTGCAAAGAAAGGCAAGGCTTGGGATGCTGAGAAGAAACAGATTGTGGATATTAAAAAAGAACTCCAATTCAAACCTTTTGAGAAAGTATTAGTTAGAGATAGTTATAATGATATGTGGAGAGCAAGTTTCTTTAGTCATATTAAAGAAGATGATGGAAGATATGTAACTACATGTTGTACTTGGAAATTCTGTATTCCTTACATCGGCAATGAATCATTGGCAGGTACAACTAAAGACGTGGAGGGTTAGATATGAAGAAAATCAAAAGCAAGAATGTTCAGAACTATGTTATGGACGATATGGCATGGAAGGTTGATTTGCCAAGGTTTTTGAAAGAAATAGCTGAATGCTCAAAAAGCGTTCCTTATGCTGCATCTTTTCGAATTCTAGCACAGGTACTTAAAGTACTCACAGAAAGGGCTATTGAGATTAACGACCCTGCACTAAACATCATTATGCTTCGTCTCGGACTTTACGAAGGAGCGCATGATAAGAACGCAGGTGAGGTTATATCTCAATTACGCAAGTTGATTACTGATAAACAAAAATAGGAGGGCTATGTATGATTAGAGACGATGCAAAGATAATTGTAACACCAAATGGTGTATCACTAAAAGAAGCCTTGACTAAAGAAGTAGTTAAGGCACTCAATAAAGAAGCTTCCATCTATATGAATTATGAAATCCCCGAAGTAAAGCTTGGTGGCAACCCTCCTAGCGGCAAGGAAAATCGCAGAACTAGGAGAATGTTAGAACTTAGAAAAAGAAAGGGTAGATTATGAATGGACTACTATCAATAATTGGCATGAAAACTGAAATGGAATATCAGATGAGTGATTTCCCTTTTGGTCTTCCACGTATTAGATTCAATGTTCCGAAAGGCGACATTCCTTCTGACAAACAGAAGTGTCAGCCAAAGGCGCAGCATGAGTTCACCATCAAAGGTGTTAAGATCATGGCAGCTTCTAAGAAGGATGCTATAAAAAAGTTTAATCATCGTAAAAAGTAAAACGTATGTTGTACGAAGCAAAACAGGGAAGTAAGGCTTATGAATACATTAAGAGTATTCTCGATGCTGAATTTGAAGAGCATCAAGCCTACATGAAAAGAGTAGAAGAAGCAGTAGGTTTCAAATTTGAAAAATTTCAAGGCTATCAGCCTAACAGAACTCTCACAAGAGTGTACGAGATTACCGCTATATGGGTTCTTTCTGAGCGTTACGATACCTTAGATAAGAAGGTGTGGAAGAAGATAGACGGTGTAAAATTGGAGGACGGTTACTATATAGCTATTGCGCCTAACAAGCGTAGTAAGCAAGGTAAGGCAATAGCAGCAGTACTTACATCATATAAATCCTTTACTCATCATTTCCAGATATTGAAGGAACTGAATATCGAAGTTCCGTACGTCAGCCGATTCTCCATCACCCAGCTTTTACGTCACAAAGACCGTATTTTCGTTTACTTTGATGATAGCATTAGAGCCGAAAAGCAAAATCCAGACTTCGTGGAAATCACGATAGGTGAATATAAAGATTTCGTTAATAAAAAGGACTAAGCTATGGATAAACTAGAATACATTCCAGGAGATTTGGTGATGACAAATGGAGTACCACTAGGTACAGCACAGAATGTCGTTTACAGAGTAACATCATCTGACCCATCAAAGACTTTGAAGTTAGACGATGGAACGGTTCTGAAAGGTGTTGTCTGCTTAGAGAACATCGAAGGTGCGGAATTTGGAGATAAAGGCTATCTCTCAGGTGACTGCTGTGCTTGGGTTAAGGATATTGTTCCTATTCCTCTTACTCAATTCATTATAAAAAAGAATGGATGGATAGCATATGAAGCTGATTACATTAATGATAGTTGTCATATAAGATTATCAAGAAGATTTGAGGAATACTCTGCCTACAAAGCTTCACATTATAATACAGTATGGCTAAGATACGTAAGAAGTGTTTCTGATTTACAGCACCTTCTCTTCGGTCTTGGAATTAATCACGAAATGGAGGTATAGGTATGTTAAGAGAAGATATTAGAGGAATCTGTCACAGACCCTGTATCTACAATGATAAAGATAAGTGTGATATGTTTGATGAGTTATCTGTTCCTGATGAAACAGAAGAGTGTGCAAATCAAATAGATGTTTAACGCCTTCGGGCATAAATAAATAGAATATGAATGCAACAGAAGCAAAGAGAAAGTTGTGTGAGTTGAGAAGTAGTCTTAGAGACAAAGAAGCAGACAAGGCTATTTGGATAGCCATTCGTGCTATTGATACTTGCACCGAGAATGGATTTATTGTAGAAGATTGATTAACTATCCGCAAGGATATAAATAAGATAGTGATATGCCAACAGGATTTACAGCACCAATATATGATGGCGAAGATATAACATTTGAGCAATTTGCAAATAGTTGCTTGCGTAACTTCGGTATCTACCTAAGATTTGAAGGAAAATATCCTAACCTTAGTAGATACGAAATTCCTGACAAGATATGTCCTAGTGATTACTATAAAAAGAAATACGAAGAGGCAAAAGCAGAGTACGAGAAGCATCTTGCAGTCCCTAAGACAAAGGAAAAACTTGAAGCTGAGTATCTTTCTTATGTTAATGATGTAATCAAGGGAAATGAGGATAGATTGAAAGAGAATGTAGCTCTCAAAAACAGATACAATGCAATGCTATCCAAAGTTAGAAGATGGACTCCACCATCCAAAGAATACGAGGGTGTTAAGGACTTTATGGAAAGTCAATTAATTGATAGTTTAGATTTTGATTGCAGCCAAGTTTATGTGGAGAATATCATCCCTAAAGATGAGTGGATTCAAAAACAAACTAATCGCACTGATTTAATAGAGTCTATGAAGTATAATTTGGAGCAATATAATAAATCTGTAGTTGCTGCCGAAAAGGATACCAAATGGCTCAAAGCATTTTCAGAAAGCATAAAGAAAGTAACAGAGTAATTAACTGTCCTTATAGGACATAAATACAAGTAATATGAAAAAGATTATTTTGGCAGCCTTGGTCGTTGCAAGTTTGTTCGCTTCTTGCTCTAGTGAGAAGACTTTTAAAAAGAAAGATGGCTCTACGATTACAGCAAAGCCTTATGGCTGGGCTAGTAAGGAAAACAAAGTAGAAGGTGTTAACTACGAGTTGAATGCTCCAGATGTTGTAGTATCTATCATCTTCGCCCCATCTGTTATCGCTCCAGTTTTGCTGACAGCTTACGATGTATGGGAACCAGTATCATATACTGAGCCATCTAAGTAATCAACCACCCTCTCCTGCAATAGGGAGAGGGTAAAAAGAAGAGAATATGGACTTAGTAATTACAATATTAGGTTGGATTGCATTAGGGGTTATATCTGCTTATCTGTTAGCAATAGTAGGTAAAATAATCTTTGATGCTGCAACCGCTGATTATAAGTTATACAAGCATGTAAGATTGTGTCGCAAGAGATTGCTAAGAAAGCGATATGAAGATTATGCTTGGCTATTACTCCAGTTAGAGAAAGATACGGAAATTTTAAATCTTACTCATAATACAAGAGATTGGACTTTTGAAGATTGGAGTGAATTTTATCTTAAAAAGGCAAAGGAGGATAAGCAATGAGTAAAGAAAAAGCGATAGTTCACATTAATAATGTTTCCAAGATGATTGGCTCAAAAAGAATAAAATTAAGTGAAGGCACTACAATTCATATTCAAAACGAGTTAGTCTTGGCACTTAAAGAGTTGGAGGATTAAGTATGAATCGTAAAGAAGCAATAGAGCTATTGCCGATAATTCAGGCATACGCAGAAGGAAAAGAAATTGAAATTTTTGATAAGACTATGAAAATGTGGAAAACTGCTATGCTGCCACATTTTGGCTGTGATCCAAAAAATTATCGCATCAAGCCAGTGGTAAAGTACCGCCCATTTAAGGACGCAGAAGAGTGCTGGCAGGAAATGCAAAAGCACCAGCCGTTTGGGTGGGTGAAGACTAAAGACAAAGGAATCAGATTGTGTATGAGTGGATTGAATCAAAAAAGTGCTTTTACACAAGTTGGTTATAAATATGATGAAGCCTTTGATGAATTCATCTTTGCCGATGGGCTTCCGTTTGGCGTAAAAGTGGAGGAATAGTTATGGCACTACCTAAAAATTATAGTATATGGCTTGCCGTTGATTATGATGGTATAGAAAAAGCTTTTTTGGAATAAACCAAAAAGATGTAATAAACATGGAGAGTGGTGGGGTGATAAGATGGTTCTTCCGCATGGAAGCGTTAAGAAGCTCATCGGAAGAGAATTGTCTTGGAGCGATGAGCCGGTAGAACTTAAAGAAGAATAGCTTATGTATAGACCGATTACAATGTATCAGATTGTTTGCGATAGATGCGGAGAAGTATTTGGAGGTACAGATACTTGCTCTGCACTATTCAGTAACAAAGAAGTTGATATTGGTGACTACTCTGATTGGGAAATGATAGATGGCAAACACTATTGTCCCGATTGTTATGAAGTAGAGGTCATTGATGGAGTGTATAATGTTAAAGCTAAATAGATATGAACATATTAGTTGATAAGACCGTACTATTCATTGATTTGGATGGTACTTTGATTAAAACGGCATCTGGGAAGACGTTTCCTGAAGATTGCACTGATTTCATTATCCGAAAAGAAGTTTTGGATAAAATTGCAAGAAGGATGCCAAATTTATTTTGGGTAGGTATTGTTACCAATCAAGGAGGGATACCTCAATTTGTCTCAAAACGAGACTTTGAGACAAAGTTTGAATGTATTATCCAGTTTGTTGGCTCATATTTAGGAAACAGAATACCTAAATTTTGTAGTATGAAAACGAGTGTATTTGTCTCTGGATTATACAGTGCTTCTACAGATAAAGATAACAAGAATAGAAAGCCAAATATAGAAATGTTAGAACATTTACAAGAATACTTTGGCGAGAATGATAAAAGCCAAATGATAATGATAGGCGACGCCAGTGGTAAACCTGGAGATTTCTCCGATTCAGATAAGAAATGTGCCGAGAATTTTGGTATTGATTATCTTGATGTAGAGGACTTTCTTAACAATAAAAGCGTATGAATATAGGAATTTTATATCTTTGTATGAGTTTTATCTACATCCTGCTTATTTGCTTGGATGGAGAAGATGTAAAACCGAAATGGAAACAATGGCTAGCTGACAAACTAGGCATCAAGCCAAAGATAGAGGTTAGATACATAAAGCCACAAGTCGTTAAGCTTCATTCAAGAGTTACAATGTCAAATTTTGAAATGCAATACTATTGCCGTGACAAATTTGGCATGGAGCAATTGAAGAGAAGAGCAATAGAAAGTGTGTATGATGAAATTCTTAAGGGAATGAAGGCAAATGGATTGGTTTCCATTTCGCAATATAAAGACATCTATACAAATAGCACAATTTATGAGGGGACATGTGAAATTTATAAAAACAAGTAGCTATGAAGAAGGAAATATTTGACTTCTCGGAGGCTCTGAGAAGAATGAAGGAAGGAAAGAAAGTGAGAAGGGTAATTTGGGAAGAATGTGGAGCTTATATCTATATTGTCTCTAAGACTATCATAGCTGTATGCGATGAAAAATTCTTTCCTTGTGTTTTCAAAGATTCTGAGGATATTCTCGCAACAGACTGGGAGGAGGTGTAAGGATGGAAAAGAAAGTATTGACCCTCACCGTCAGCAAGCGATGGTTTGAAATGATTGCTGACGGAAAAAAGGATGAAGAGTATCGGGAGATAAAGCCAAAAAGGAAGCAACGCAAGATGTATAAAGAAAGATGTTGTGGCAACTGTCATTGGTTTGGCAACGAAGACGTTTACGGCGTAGGATGGTGCAGCAATAACGAGCATGAATCATCTTGCGACCAAGTATGTGATGAACATGAATTTTAAAATTTAAATATCAAATGGAAAAGATTTTTAGACATTTCAAAGGAGGTTATTACAGATTTATTACTGAGGTCACTAATAGTGAAACTCAGGAGAAAGAAGTTGTTTATCAGGCTCTCTATGGGGAGCACAAGGTTTGGACTCGCCCTGCCGATATGTTCTACGGACAGGTAAATGTTGACGGCGTGGAGATTGATAGATTCACCGAAGTTGTTGGTGTGCCTGTTTTATTCAAAAAGACCAACGAGAACGCTATTATGCCATCCAAGGCGCATGACGATGATTTCTGCTATGACTGCTATGCGGTTTCAGAAGAAGAGATTGCGCCTAATGTATGGAAGTACGGCCTCGGATTTGCATTGCAGATTGAAAACCGCAACAAACCTGCCGACATTTCTAGGTGCTTCACGCTCCGCCCTCGCTCTTCTGTATGGAAGACTGGCATGGTTCTCAGTAACTCAGAAGCAACCATTTATGATGGTTTTGTTGGCGAGATTTCTGCTGTCTTCTATCACGTATTTCCAAAAATGCCGCGATATAAAGTTGGCGACAAAGTGGTACAATTTCATCTTGAAACAAGTGACAACATCATGCTTATCGAGACGGACAAATTAAACAAAACAGAACGTGGCGATAACGGCTACGGCTCTTCTGATAAAAAGTAATACATGAACATCACAGATGAACAGAAAACATATATAAAGGAACACCCTTACGAATCTCCTTACGCAATTGCCAAGAGCTTCGGTTGCGCAGTACAGACTGTTTACTGGTGGCTACATAGGCTGCATGGGGATTCGTTCAAGGACGAAAGAAAAGAGCAAAGAGAGAAGATCAGGGAATCTGTCCGTAAGCTGTATCCGGATTACTCTTCTTCCGAAATTTCCAAAGAGCTTGGAATAACAAAGTCATGTGTAACAAACATAGCAAAGTCACTTGGCGTTACTCATACCCAGGAAACGGAAGAAAGACTTCGGTTGAAATGTGCTCAGGCAATAGTAAGACCGGAGATAATAGCTAAACGTTCTGAATCTCTAAAAAAGACGCTGAGGCTTGACAGGTACAGAGCAACGAATGGAATAAAACAGAAGACACGACGCAAGTTCAAGACCATTCCGAGCAGATGTCTCTGTGCAAGGAACTATCTCTGCAATAAATACAACTACTTCTACGACAAAGATTACGGAGAGCTGCTTACCATATTCTACGACAGCGAAACCAAGATGCTGAGTGAAGATCAGCAGAAACACTACGAGACGAAGTATGGTATCAAGTTCCTCCAGGGAGCTGAAGAATAATTAATAATTTCTGTGCATTATTATATGTTTAGGGGTGGCTACACATCGCGTGCGGTCACCCCTTTTTGTTTATAAATCAATAACCAAATAAAAACATTAGAAAAAACTAAGAACGTTTGTGTAGCTTTAATTTCCAGTATATCCAACCTAAAAACGCGAGAATGCCTATAAAAAGGCAAACTGAAGCTATCTTACCTATATTCAAAAATGCCCTGTCAGTCCTTGATAGTTGCTTCTCGGCATATACTTTATCTTTCGATATTTTATTTATCACTGAGCTTAACGAGTCGCATTTCTTGTGATATAGAGACGTGCTGTCCTTGTATTCCTTGAGGCACGAAATGCTGTCCCTGAGTATCTGTACGTCTTCCTGAGATATCTCATGGTATTCATAGTGGAACCTGTCTTCGCCTACCTTGTTTCCATTTGAGTCGTATTTGGAAGCTGTGCTATCTTTTATGTGTGTCTTCTCTTTAGTGGTAGACTTTACAGACTCTTTATGCGATGCTCTGTATAATTCCAGCTCCTTGACAAGCCTTGCGTTAAAGAGTGAATCCCACTTAGCCTCGTTACGTTTATCAGTGATGTATGTCTGTTTTTCTATCACACGTTCTTTCGCCTTGCATCTACAGAACATTGATAGAATCAGCATTGCTACTGCAATGGCAATTACAACCCTTGTTATTTTATCAATCAGTTTCATAAGCTACTGAATTACAATTGTTACTTTTTCCTTTTTATCCCAAGCTGTCTTCATAGTCTGAATGAGCTTGCTAGTCCATAATCGAGAATCGCTAACCCATCCTTTCTTATCGTTTTTACCGATAAGAATACACCCCTCTGTGTCTTTTGCAGAGTTACCGGAATGAATACGGATACCATCGAACCCTGGCACATCCTTTAATAATGGAAGCATCTTCTTGAATCTGTTAGAGTAGGTATATACGCACTCATAGCTGCCGCGTGGTATTGCAGTCTGCCCATACACCTTTTTCTTCTTGATTTCTTCAAGCTGCATATCTTGGCGCAATCCTCTATCAGCATCTTCAAGAGTATTGCAGCCGAATAATTCACCGTTGACGTAAAGACGGCTGATAGTATAGCCATCCTTTTTCCAAGCTCTATCTATTGTAATTAACATGATTGATTTCCTTTCTGTTGTTTGTATGAGTTAAAAAATGATGATAGGAAAGGTATCCTCTCCAAAAAGTACAGTCCAAGGCAATAATGTAGAAAGTTCGCTACCATCCATGGTGGCGTACCTTTCTTGAATATCTCCATCATCTTTTGGGTGATATTCATGCCATAGAAGTAAATCACAACGTAGGTAATCATTGACACACATTGAATAGCTCCATCCATTTGCTCTTTCCATCTACCAATGGTATATACGGCTGCACATAGAACGAAGTATATCGTTGCGTGACCTACGCAAATAAGTGCCTTCTTGAGTTCGAATTTCTCACCTTTAGCTATCATACCACTAAGGTATCCAAACACAAAGTTGAGAAAGAAAACCAAAGCCAATGTCTTCAATTCTCCATCAATAGGCTTTAAGTAGGCTACGACCGCTATCACGACCCCTACTAATAATTCTCTTAATCTTTCTGCCATTTTCGTTATCCTGAATAATTAATAAAAATAAAGTTTCGGTCTCTTTCTGCAAAGATAGCAAAAAAAACCGAAACTTCATTCAGAATAACGAAAAACTTTAGACATTCAAGTCGTAATATGGAAGTCTGCCACTTTCCAGGAAGGAAATACATTCATCGAAAATCTTTTGCTCGTAGTTGTACGTGTTGATCTTCGGGAACCATTTCTTTATCTTTGCGTCGTTACGCTTTACCATTTCGCCCCAAAGAACGCACCAGTCTTCGAGATTGATGTTGTCGTTCTTGACCTCATGCCAATAGTCCTTGGCTACATCTTTAGTGTGAAGCTGGCCTATGAGACAAAGATGCATATCTGCCATCTCTTCGTTATAATGACACGCGCCAATCTCTCCCTGGACCTGCTTCATCACATCAAGCATTACGCTGTCATTCATTCCGACTTCACAACAATCTGCCATGATCGTAACACAGTTCTTGATAGCCTGCATATCATTGCTAGCTATAATGTCTTCGAATACCTTTTTCATAACCGTATATTTTTGATGTTACTTCAGAAAATACTCTCTGATGTTGTATACACCATCCTTGTCTTTCAACAAATCGAGTGCAAGGCTGTGGGCATACTTAACCAGATGTTCTGTATCAATGTCCTTAACATCTTCCTTGCCGAGTATCTTAGCAATTGTGCATCCGTGGTCGCTTACAACCTGATTCATCGCAACGTACAAAGCGTAATCGTTGTAATAAGGTTTCTCCTCTGTTGCAAGTCCGAGACCGGTCATAGCATTGATCCATGTCTGCATATCCCAGGTTACTGGTGGATTCATACCGTTTACAATCTCAGAAGCTTCCTTCTTCGTAAGATAGTTCTTCCACTTGATAGCGCAAAGCTTATCAAGATACTCTTGTGCCAACTCTGGGTGCTTGGATGCCATATCCTTCATCATGCGACGCATCGTATTACCGAATACGTGCATATACTTTACGTTGGTTGACGAAGCCATAATCCCATAAAGCTCATCAAACTTACTCATAATGTCTTTTGTTTCCATATCTTGTATATTTTTTAACCTATTATCAAATCTTTCAACTCTACAAAGTCCTCCTCTGTGAAGTTGATGCTTCGCTTGCTTCCAAAGAGGATAGCAGTAGCAATTCCATCTGGCAGGTCAATAGACACAACTCCTTTGTCGATATGTCCGTGTATAAAACCTACATCGAATTTGTAATCTTCCACGGATTTTAGCATCTGCATCATATCTTCAAATATCGTGTTGGCATCTATGTTGCCGTCTTCATCGGCGATGAATAGGGTAGCGTTGTCAATGCTCTTGCCCCAACTATCCTTGTGCTTGGCGATGATGTTGTGCGCCGCACGTTTCATGTACACTGATGGTATGGCGAGCATCTGGTTAGCCTTAACCATATCGTCTATTCTAGCATCTGCCCACAAATCAAGCGATGTAAGCAGTTTCTCTTTCAATTCTGTTACGTTCATTTCTTAGTTCCTCCCTTCTTTGTCCCTTGAACCATAGCGAGATACTCTTGCCACGTTTTATCACTATGATTTGTCATATAGTCGTTAAGCATAGCGGTTTTCTGCTCTTCCGCCTGTGCTACTTCTTTTCTCAGTCGTTGCATCAAAGACAAATGTTTCTTTAATGCCTCCTGTCCTTGCTGAGTGCTTTCGATACGAGGGCGTATGATGCGCAATTCCTCGTCTTGCACTAGCTTAGATACATATTGCAAGCTATTGACGTATTCCTGATTCTGCATCAAATACTGCCTTTGCGCCCCTGTAAGATTGTCCTCAATTTTGTCAATTTCATCCCAGAGTGGGGTTTGAGACTGCTGTGCTTGCATGTTGATGGATGCTCGCTTCTGCTGTATTGCCTCATACATCTTCTGTAGCTCAGCATCCATCATTTGCGGCTGCTGCTGACTTGTACCCATATCCAATAATGGGCTGTTTCCAAAATTCATCATAATCAATACAATATCTTTAAGTTGGTGATATATCATAGAGAGGTGAGAGGGCATCCACCAACGAGGGCAAACACCCCTCACCAACTCATTTTTTCTTAGTCTTTTTTACGGACTTTCTTGCTCTGTTACGCTCCTGTAGTGGGCGTGGAAGGAGCAGTGCTGTTACAGCAATAGCTGCCGTAGCCCGAAATTACTGGCGTAGATGGGAGTACCAACTGACCACGCAAGCAATTGCAGGTCTTCTCGTTAACGTAAGCCATCATAAGCTTCTCCTTGTAAGGAGTGAGGGCTTCCATAACGGCTACCTTCTTGTCGAGGTCGCTATACTTAGCCTGTAGTGCGTCATACTGGTCTCTCTGATTCTTGTACAAACCAAAGTCTGCATCAATCTGAGACTTGTAAAGACCGAACTCAGCCTGCATTGCACGGCGGTTCTCAGCGTTGATAGCATCGTTAGCACCCTTATACATAGAGAACTTCTCTGCGATGTCAGTTTCACGCATAGCGTAGAACTTGTTAGCTGTGTCGAGCTTCAAACCGAACATGTCGGTAAGCAGCTTAACCTCATCAGCGCATTCCTTCTCCATTACCTGCAAGGCAGTTGGCTGATTAGCATTCGCATTTGCGCCATAACCGTAAGCGTTGATGTTAACGTTCTCAGGCATATTGCCGCCGAGTGAACCAAACACACTGCGATTACCTCCAAATAACCAAGCACCAGCACCGAGTGCCGTGCCAATGATACCAAGGGTAAGACCAGCATTTCCTGTTGCCTTAGAAGCATAATCATCGTGCTTCTTTCCCTCTTCGTAGATTTTCTTCTCTACGACCTTTGCATCTGTCATTTCCATAATACAATCTTTTGAAATCCTTAATATTAACTAACACTATGTAATCGATTACGGATGCAAAGGTACAAAGAATAGGGTAGAGCAAATATAACTCTATCACACTTTCTTTTATTGCTTGATTATCAGTGATTTAAGGTGATAGGAGGTAATATCATAAATAACAAAAAAAAGAGAGGCAATCACTTACCTCTCTTGCTCTTAATGAAGTGCAGTATATCCCACTTCTTCCAATATCGGGTGTGCCCTCGCTTCTTGCACTCACCGTTCGGAATGTCGCCCCTTGCAACCATCCTGTTAAGGGTGGCATCTGAAACGTGCAGTTTCTCCTTGACTTCCTCGGTAGATAGCATCGGGTTGAGAGCATACGGCAGATAGTTCTCACAAAGGTCTTCTATCTCATCGCTACTCATTCCGCAAGCAGTTACCTTCTCCCCTCTCTTCTCTTGCTCGTCTGCTCGAAAACAAGAATCCGATAACGATTTTAATAACACTCCCAAGGTGTGATAACCAAATAACTTTCCCATATCATTATAATCTAGAGATTAAACTTTGACAGCCCTTGCCTGAGAAATACTTATCGGCAAAACCATATACATAAAATATAATGGTCATTACAAGTATTACAGCATTAGCTTCCACCATTTCGTTGGTGGTAAAAACATTCCAGTATACGATATGAATAGCATTTATCCCAAATAGGTAGATGATCATCGGAATACGCCATCTGTAGCAGAGCCAAAAGAATCTGCTCGCAATTATAAGTACAAGCGGATGGATGTAAACGGAAAAATAGATAAATGCTGCCGATACCCAATTCTCCTTAAACCATACGCACATTTCTTTTTCATGAGACGCAAATGTTACCATGCATGCAATATGAAAAAGCATGATAAACAGAGGCATCACTTCACAATAATACTTAAACCAAGTGAGTAGCTTTATGCTGTAGCCTCTACCTGCAAGGATAATGACGTTTATCATTTCGCTAACGTCCATGTCCTTAAACATTACTCTTGACAACTGTACAACACCGACTGATTGAACTAACCGATGGACTTCATCTTCTTCTTCTTTAGTCATAAGCTATTATATTTTAGTTGATTTAAAAGATTGATACCGCAAAGATACGCATTTTTAAAAGTAAGAAGTCGGCTTTAGGTTAATTTTTGTGTCAAACTTCATAAAAAGTAACAATCTGAAAGTAATAAGTCGCAAAAATAGCGTTAGAACGGCTTTCTTGCCAAATTCTAACGCTATTTCTATATCTACTTATCAGTGTTTATCCTATCACAACATCAAGGGTTTCCATATCAGCGAACTTCAAGCCGCAATCTTTCGCTGCCTTGAACAACTCCTTCTCGTCAACTGCCTCGATGGCTACCTCTACCTCCTTGTCGGCAAGTTCCTTGAAATACTTCTCGGTCTTCTGCTTCTGATTGAAGAAGTACTCATTGACCTCAGCGAACTTGGCTGAATCGTCCTTGGTGTATTCGTAGCCCTCATCGGCGTGCTTCTGCTCCAACTGCTGGCACTCCTGAAGCTTGCACTGCATCTCCTCGAACTTATCGTCCTTCAAGCTCTGCTGCGCTTCCTCCACATCCTTGTCGTAGGTATCGGCTACTTGGCGCAGTGCCTTCATATTCTTCCAAACTCGCATAGCGGCATCATCGCTCATAGATGATGTCTTCAATGCCTTCAATGTTCTGTAGGCTGCAACAGCCTCGATTGTCTTAATCTTTTTCATAATTGTTTCTTTTTTTTATGTTATACAATATTCTTCGTCAGATTACCATTCTTGATATTATTATAATTAAGATTGATATATTGGTAAGCTATGTATTCCACTAACTTCTCCAACAAATTTAAAATCAAATTCTTCATAATAACTATCATGTTCTCTTCTATCAGAATGTAAATTTAAAACTATATTCCAATTATTAATTTTATATTGAGGATAGTCTTCTATCTTATTTATAATAGGTATCTGTGTTGTAGTAAACCCACCATATTCTTTTTCTGCATCTTCTTTTGTAGCATAAGCAGTTAATATTACATTTTCTGTACTTACTTTTAAATAACGTTTTGGATCATAAGTATTTATATTAGTTGCTACAGGTACTGACAAATTATCTAGTTCAGTTTGACCAAATGAACCTATATTAGCTCGTAAACTTACTAATGAAGTAGTACCAAAATCTAACGTAAAACTAAATTCTATATATTTATCTGCTGATAAAATATATCCATTATTATCATCTATATAATAATGTCCTCCATAATATGTATTAACAGTAAAATTAGTAACTTTTACTTCTACTGTAGTATAGTATGTAGGTTTTTCTTTAGTACTTATAACAACTTTATTAAATAGAAAACCAGAAATATCTATAGTTTGTCCAGTAACATCATTATTTATATAGCAAGGTGTTACAGATGTATAAAAATAATCATCATCAACTCCACCAACAGGACATAATAGTCCTGCTATATAAATTTCATCATTAACTTCACTTTTAAAACCTAAACTACTACTACCATTATTACTACTAATGGATTGATTTTTAAAATTAACAATAAACTCACTATCAGGTATTTCATCATTATAACTAACAGAAGCATTATTTATAGGAACAGTACCTGAAAGATATTTCATACGTTTTTTGGTTTTATTATATATACATACAGCAGGATACCATTCTTCATTAAAAGCAGATAATAAAGCTAGTATATCTTCAAAAGATATAGTATTCTTTGAATTTATAGGTTCATATCCAAAATAAAATCTTAAATAATAAGTTTGGTCTAAATATATAGTATCTCGTATACCAGTAGAAAAACGTATAGGGTCTTGATAACTATAATCTTCAGTATTATAACCAATAAAATCACTAAGTCTATATGGAGATTGATTGGTTCCAAAAGGCATATTATAATTCCATACACCTTTAATACTTAATTCTTCAAACGAACTTACTATATTAATAGTGTATACTTGGTCATTTAAACTACTATTACCTAACCACCAACCTCTACTTGAAGAACTCCAACTTTGTTTATCTGAATTTAAAGTATCTGTAACAAAAGGTTTATTATAAAGATTGACAGGTTTATATTTAGAATAAGGATTTAAATTCACACTCTTACAAAGAGTAGCAAGGTCATTGCTACTCTCTCCAAGAGCTCGTTTAACATCATCAATGCTAACAGGAGCACTAATAATTCCAGTTTCACTATTGTAAGACATAATCTTTATTTTTTTAATATTCAACTTCAGTTTCTAATTCTGTTACAACTTCTTTAGTAACAACTCGCTCTACTGTTACATTGAACACTTTCGCAAGCTATAATATTAATCGTTTCATACGCTAATCTTTAGAACTTAAAACACTAGGCAAGGCAGCTCTATAAGAGCCACCCTGCGTTAATGCTCACGATACCTACTCTGCTGCCTCGCTTGCCATATTAGCGGCGATAGCGGAATTAACCTCCTCAATCAATGCTGATACCTCACCGAGCTTGCTCTGCGGAACACCGCTGATGTTGTAGGTCAGCTCGCTGCCGTTGGAGCTTGCGTTGGCATTGCCGAGATAGTTACCATTTGCGTCACCATAGATACTCATATTGATGCTCTCGATGTTGCCACCAGTCTTGTCAACATTGTAGGTGATTTCTACTCGATAGCCACCCTTGGTGTAAGTGGCGGTTGTCTGTTCACTCTTCTTGTTAATCTTTAAATTCTCCATTTTCTAATCTAATTTAATGAATTAATATTCTTGTTATCTAATCTCTTCTTGTTGCAGTCTTCCTTATCTCCACTCAATCGCTGAACCTCTGATTCAAGGAAGACCACCCGAGCCTTCAACCTGCTGACCTCATCGCCCACCTGCTCGATAGCACCGAATGCCGTTGCAATCAGCTTCGGAGACCAGTAGTTGATTTTGTAGTAGCCCTTCTCGTCAGTCTCCACGATGTCCTTTAACTGAGGGTTGTGCAAGACGTGTTGGGCAATCCAGCCGATAGACCTTGTGTTGTCCTTCTTCCAAGCAAAGCTGAACGTGCCACCCATTGCCTTGATGATACCCAAGTAGTCCAGCTTCCGCAAATCCTGCTTCAAGCGGATGTCAGAAGATTGATAAGCTGTAACTCCACCTTTAGCAAGAATGCTATTAGGGAAGTAAGTATTCATATAAGCATCATAATCATATATATGACCAGTAGTACTAATTGTATATCTGTCAGTATTACGAGCATATTTAGTTAAAGCTAAAGCTCTAATTTTAGCAACAATACCATTACGTAAATTAGTATTATTACTAGGATGACTAAATACAAATCTTACATAACGATGTGAATCATTACCAACATCTGCATCTATTTGACCAACACAAATATCACATTTATGTGACCGTCCATACATTATTTTAGAAACACGTTCTGTATAAACACCATTACTATTTCCATAATATACCTGACATTTTATATTAACTCCGTTATTTACATCAACACTTATCCAACAAAGTTCTTGATATATTTCAGCAGGAATTTTAACAGTAACCCTAAGTTGATTTTTCTTTATTTGAACAAGTTTATCAGCATCAGTATTACCAATAATATTATTAAGTCCTAAATAATAATTATTTGCGTTAACATTATCGTTTACAAGATTAAATACATTTTCAGGACTTCCAGGATACGCATTCCAAGTAGCACCATTATCCATCGAATATTCTACTTGTATATTTCCCATAGGAATACCATTAAACATATTAGTAACATTAGCTGCAATACTACCATCCCAATTATTTAAACTAGTACCAAAAGCATTTACATCAGCAGTAGTAGCTTTTATAGCTTTAGCTGTTAATAAGCTGTTAATAGTAGTAGAACCATTAATACGAGTATCACCATTAATAGTAATACTACCACAACTAATAGCATTATTTACATTAAGAGACTTAAAACTAGCATTACCGCTTTGTGATATTTGCCAATAAGTACTACCTGCTTGACTACATATATCTTGAACTTTCACCCAATTAGTATTATTACCATTACCTAAATATAAATCACCACCACTACCTCCAATTCTAACTCCACTATCAGGAGTTATAGTTGTAATACCTGGAAATTTAAGTGTACCATTACGTTGTGCACTATTAGCCTCAAACACAGAACCATCAGCTATACCAAGATAAATAGTTTTATTAGAATGAGTATATTTAAGTCCAGCCCATTGATTCCAATCCCAAGCAGTTTCACCAAAACGAATAGCCGCACCTGTGTTGAAAATAACTTGCGCATCAATGGCACTAATAGGAGTTAACTTGTTGCCAATCTTAAGCGCACCATTCTGCAAGGTGGTACTGATGGTGTTGCTTGCGCTGATGGTGGTCGCACCGCTCAAAGCACCGCTCACGTTAGCCGTTCCGTTGAACGACTGTCCCCAGATGGTTCTTGCCGTTACAAGTTGGTCTGCTTGATTCACGATGCCAATTCTCGTAGCACCATCAAGCAAGGTGTAAGGGCTATCCCCTGTGGTTGCTGGCAAGCTTTGAGCCGCAGAGAACGATATATTTGTCACCAAAGTTCCTTGGCTTGTGAAATCGGCAGACGTGCGTCCTGTCTTCTTGATGATTGTGTAAGACAGACTTCCATATTGACGTTGGCAATTTCCCCAAAGTTGAACATTGCCAGTTGCATTGTTGTAGTACACACGCAACCTTGAAGACATGTTTCCAACCAACTCACGCAAGGATATGATAAAGTTGTATGCCCCAGAGTCCTTCGCTCCATTCTGACGGATTCTCAACACGACAACCGAAAAGGTATCGTTATATCCGTTGGAGAAGAGGAACGTGAAATTTCTATCATCATATTGGTTGCCTGTGACGGTAATGTCAAACAACTTCGCCCAATAGTGGGAAAGGCTTGCGGTGTTGCTGTTTACCGCTCCCGACCATACGATGTTGTTTTTGTGCCAACCATCGAGCAAATCCGCATTGAGGTTTGTCCATTGTGCGGTAGTCGAAGCTATGTGATTCGAGCCGTTGTAACCGAATTGCATACCTCCCTTGCCGAACTTCACCATTCCTGCGTTGTTGTTGCCAACGCCCATCAAGCCGATAGTGTTGCCAATGTTACAATCACCTATGTAGCAATCATCGCCAATGCGCAATCCATTGTAAGCACCATTCAATGCGCTTGCCACAATCTTAAGCTGACCTGTGAGCGTTCCACCTGTCAAAGGCAAGTACTTTGCGGCGATGGCATCCACCTGTGACTTCGTATAAGCATCCGTAATGCCAAATCCCGACAAAGTGGTTGGCTTGTTGGTGATATAGCTCCACGCAAGGTTTCCTTGGAACGCCGTGAGTGCCTTGATGTGTGGAGCGATGAAGTAAGCATCGCCTTGGTTCGTAACGAAAGAAAGGCTTACACCTGCTCCTATAGTGTCATGGTCAGTATAAACCAATGCAGCCGATTGAACGCCACTTGCATCAGGGTTATCGCTAGTTGAGAAAACCAATTGCGGACCGCCATCGCCATAGGACAGCTTTCCAGCCGACTTGATGTAGTTTGCATCGTTGCCATAGGTAGTTCCATAAATCACCAAGCGATTCTGCTCTGCCTTGTAACTTGTGTTGACGGTGACACTAGCCTTTGACAACTTCAAGATGTTGTCTATCTTGGTGATTCCTGTCAAGGCTTGCTCGGCACTGCTGCCCTGCACCTGTGTCGTTCCCACATAATGAGTATGGTTAGACAAGCTGAAAGAACTACCCTTCGTCAAGGTCAAGGTATGCCCACTGATAGATGCGGTTGTTATCGCATTCCCAGAACCTGTTACGCTAACGGCATTCACACCGTCTGTGATACCATATCCGCTGAGACTTGTTGGCTTAGAGGTCAAACTTGCAAAAGTATGTGTATGCCCATTGAGCGAGAATGTAGAGCCTTTTGTGAAGGTGATGGTCTTGCCGCTCTTTGTAACGGCAGTAACGGCATTTCCACTTCCGCTAACTGCTATCGCATTCACGTAACCATCGAGCGATTGGTGTGCGGTAAGGTAGTTTCCCTTCGGTTGATACAAGCTGGCAGCGTCAGTCTTAGTAAGGTAGCTCGCAAGGCTCTGATGTGAAGTCAAGAACGTTGTTCCCTTTGTCACGATGATAGTCGTTCCACTCTTACTGATGGCTGTCACTGCGTTTCCACTACCGCTAACACTAACGTTCATAGCCGAGCCTCCTTCTAGGCTGGAGATACGAGAATCAAGAGCCTTGATGGAGTAGGCAGAGGCAATCTCACTCAGCGATTCTGATGTAAGCTTCAAGGCATTTGAATAACTCTTCACACTGCCGTTCAAGCCGCCACCACCGCCCGTGGTAGATGCTCCTGCTCCGTATGCCGTGATACCACCTGTGGCATAGAGATTACCATCAATCTTGATAGCCTTGTTTGTGGAATCATACGTGAGCTTAATGCCATGGAAGGAGATTGTGCCCTCGAATGTAGCATCGCCCGATACGCCAAGTTTAGAGAATGGAGCGTTTGGCTTCAAAGACACAAGGTCAGCAACGCTCGTTCCTGCACTTCCTTCCTTCCAAGTCGGCTCGAAGAAGGTGAGGTATGCGCCAAGATTCTTCTCACTGATGATAAACGATGTCGGGTCTGCGTGAACCTTTCCGCTCACATCCCACCAGATAGCACCATTGGCAAGATAACCCGAGCCATCGAAGCGGATGAGGGAGGTTGCAGGGGTAAGATTTCCGCTATTATAGTCCTTATCCACCATCTGACCGCCCCACCATGTTGCGATACTCTTCTTTCCTCTATTCGGGTCTATTGCTCCGTTGATACCGCTCTGAACGTTTCCGTCTCCGTCTCTCAGCGCAAGGAGCGTTGTCATTACAAGACCACCGTCAACATATGTAGTCTGACCGAGCGCATCCTTGAGATACTTGTAACCTGCGAGGTCTGTGATATTCTGCTTCAAGTCACCATATATCTTGCTAGTGATATAGGCATTAGCCAAACCAAGTTTGTCATAGAATGCGCTGTATGCGGACTGAAAGTTGGTGAACTTCGTTCCCACGGCAGAGACGATAGCAGCCTTGCCGTTAGTATCAGCCTTATTGTAATTTGTAGATATATCTGAGAGATACGTAACGAGTTCCGTCTTGGCAGTAGAGAGAGTAGTGAAAGCAGTATTAAGGTCGGTGAGTTCTTTTGTACTCTTTAACACCTCTGCTCCCTTCACTTCATTGTACGACTTCTCGGCAGCTGCGAAAGCATCTTCAAGTCGCTTGGAATCCTGCGCCATTGCAGCAATCTCAGAAGGCTCTAGGTAGCCATCTTTGACGTAGCTGTCGAACGTCTTTTTGTTTTCGGTAACAGTCGTTCCGAGGGCGTTCAAGTTGCTCTGTGTCGTCTTAATCTCTTCTTGCGCCTTCTCAGCAGCTTTCTTGGCTTCCTCTGCCTTCGTGTCATCGGTATACTTGCTAGCCAATTTCCAATCGGCAATATCGAACTTTTCGCCTTCTGCCTTGGCGGTGGAACACTTCAAGATTTCGTTCTTGTAAGTGCTACCATCGTTCGGATAGGTTGCGTTCACCCACATATCGTTCACATCGTATGGTGGAACTGGCTGAGAGCCGAAGATGCGTCTCTTGGTGTTGGCGGTAGCTTGCGCTCCATTAGCCTTCTTATCCGCAGCGGCTGCATCTTTGAGTGCTTGGCTTGAATCTTTGAGTGCCTTGGTCAGCTCCGTATCTGTGATGATAATCCACTCATAGGTAGAGCCATCCTTGGCAAAGCGGTATGCCTTGCCCGTCTTGTTGTCGTAGTAAAGGTCGCCAAGATGGGTTTCTTTATCCTTATCGGTCTTCCAACTGATGGCTGGAGCATTCTTCAAAGTAGGAACGCCGTCATAGAACCAAGTCTCAATAGCTCCGTCTATCTGGTTTTGAAGGTCGATAATCGTCTGCGATTTCTTGATAATGGTCTCAACGGCATTCTTATCCAAGCTCTTCTCGGTGATGTACTTATCCAAGGTCTTTCCATCGTAGGTGGACTTAATATCCAAGTCTCCCTTGATGGTAACTTTCTTCGTCTCGCTATCAAACTTGACATAGGATTCACCCTCGTAGTTATTGGCACTAGTAGGTCGGTCTCCGAAGTACATATCTCCGTAGACATGGAAGAAAGCCTTGTTCGTGGAATGGTTCACGCCATAGTCCACATACTCCTTGTTATTAAAGGTGTAGCCGTCAACTCCGTGATAGAGCGTTATGCAAGGGGAATAGGTGTCAACGGCAGAGAATACCAAGCAACTTTGCCTTGTGATGTCCGTTCTATTACCGCACTGATTCAGAATGTCATCAAGCATAGGCTCATCGCTGGCTGCGTCCTTGTCGATGTCCGATAAATCCACATAATGATATTTCTTGCCATCTATCTCCACTGCCTCGGAAGACACACCGATGACTAGCCTCCAATAGTAATGGTTGCCTACGTTATGATACTTTCCTGCCGTAAGATTGAAGCTCTTGCTCCTTGCTTGGTCTCCAACCTTCCATTTATTCTCCACCTTTGAGCCATCTTGCTCACCAAGGAAGTAGCATCTGTAAGCCTTCTGACTAACACCATCATAGGTAATATTCACCTCCTCAACCTTCAATATTCGGTTACTGCCTACTGGGGTAATGAACAATTCACCACCCAATGTGTCTGTATGCAATATTTCCAAGGTCTCGAAGATTGCTTTCATTCGGACTTGTAGATAATCTGTGGTTAGATGGGTGTTATCTAGTTCGTCAAGAGTCCAATCCCCGTTCGCTCCGACCTTCACTCCCTGCAAGAACTTCTGTACCTTTTCCCAGGTAACTGTACCTTTTGCGGTGTCGTCGGTTATCTTTGAGATAAAGTGCTTACTTCCTTCTGTTGCAATCTGGCCCTTGACTTGTGTAGTTGTCAAGCCTGCACCAGTTCCTCCATTTCCGCTTTGGAGCGACGAAATCTGCTGCTGAATCTTCTGGATAGTACCAACCTCTTTATCCTCACGAAGAGTTATGTCGTATGTCGGTATCTTGCCATCTTCTTCCTTGATCGTGAGCTGGTCGATAGAGATGATTCCTTCGATATTGAGGTCTGTATCATTGAAGTTTATCAGGTCGCCGGCCTTAAGCGTATCGTGGAGGCTCTTGATAACTCCGGTATCGTCTGCCTCCGCTTGGTCGTGCTGCCTTGCCATGAAAATCTCATCTACCTTAGGCTGATATACATACCTTGTATAGTCATTCTTATCAAGGAGCGCTATGGCGTATTTTAGAAGCTTCAGTGATGCAGCATTGACATACGAATCAGGGAGGGTGATGCCGGTAAGGACGAAATGGTCGCCTTTCTTGATAGGGTAATCCTTGTATGGGAACCACAGCTCAAGAGCATCATCCTTGACTCTCTCAATAGTAAGCCTCCATCTTCCATCTACCTTGGTAGAGGATGCCACCTTGAATGTTCGTCCGCCACACATACCATCCTTCATCGAGATGGAGAAGTCGTCATCCTTTAAGTCGTTGATATCAAAGTCGATAGCCTTTTTAAGATAGATATCAACATTCTTTACGGTTTCATTATCGCCAAATCTTCCGTCATCATCAGGAGCCACACCCTCACCAATCTCATCAACACGTACGCCACCGATTTCCATCTCCTCGATAGTAGGGTAGATTTCTACGACTCCATTCGTCTTATCATCGGTATCAAAGAACTGCGATGCCGAACGAAGACCAATCTGATCGATGTTGATGGAATCGATGTATGGTCTATGCGGGTCAGTAGAGAATCTGTGTTGTTTCCCGGTAGGGTTCACGTACTTCTTCTCCTGTTCAGTAAGCGAGTCATAGAAATCACTCAGAGATACATGAGGGAATCCAGGCAACATAAGTCTGTTGATGGACATATTGTTCGGGAGATTCTCTGCATATTCCTTCATGGACGAAGGAACATTTTTCTTGTTGAGACCAGACGTGATATACATCTTTGTATTTCCGGCATTGACCTGCGCAATAAACGCATCAAGCTTCTCCTTTGATACCTCATCTCCGGTGTCAGTCTGTGTTCCCTTCAGCTCAGAATAGAATCTACATTTTTTAGAGTCGTATGCCTGTGTTACATAACCGGTAATGATAGTCTGGAAATCGAATGTTACCTGAAGAACCCAACCGAAAGACTGCTCTTGGGATTCACCGTATTTTCTCTTATTCTTGAAATACGTCTCGACATAATCGATATCGATATTCAGGTCTACGTATGTTGTTGCAGTAACCACCTTCGTGATATTCGCCACGTACTTGACACCGAGGTCCGCATAGTAGTGGGAAGGAAGATTCTTCTCGGAACCATAAGCTCTCAATCTCGTAACAACACTCTGCTCGGAATCAGCGTTCTGAACAATCTCATAGAGTCCATTGCCGAGTCCGTACTTGAAGATATGGTTTGCCTGTATTCCGGTAGTACCGACATAGATATTTCTTCCTCTGACGATGAAGTTTATGTCCCACTTCTCGTTCACAAGCGCAAGGGCCTGCCAACAGGTCTGTGAATCCACTGTGATAGACATTGATTCAATGACGTTATCGTTTGTCCCTTCGCCATACATTGACTGCCAGTCGCTAACGAGGCATCCACGCTGCACGGAACGCTCCTTGCTTCTGGAGTAAATCTTCCAAAGACCTGTACCAATCTGATCGTCAAGGTTCGCCTGGATCCTGTCGAGCAAATCATCCAGAGTCTGTACGTAGAATGGAAATTTCGGTAGGGTTGTGTAGTGGAGCTCATTATCATTTAATACCACGTCGAGGAACTCAGCCCTAGAAAGCTCATCTTGCAATGCATTGAACTTTACGCTGTCATATACGAATCCCTCTCCATATGTGTCGGGTCTGGCCTGCTTATCCTTGCCCGGCTCGTAGTTGAGCTCAAACCGCTCGCCACGATAGACAATATAGTCGCCTATCTGAAAGTTGATAGGCACTTCATGCTTGAAATTGATAGTCACGAAGCACTCACCCATCCAAGAATCGGAGTATTCCAATCCATGAACGGTTATCTGCTCTCCGTTAACGTCTGTCAGCTTCGAGCCATCCTTATGATAAATATTCCAAGTACTCATGTGTCTTTATCCTAAATTTGAAATACTGCCCTGTGCGTCCATGATTGGCTTTATGTCAGTAACAGGGTCGTTAAACTTGAAAGTGATAGAGAGAACTAGCAAGTCCTCGTTATCCGGATCTCTATATAGGTTTGGATCAATATCCTTAAGTCTTACATGCTGTCTTCCGATTCTATTGAAGCCGCAATACATCTTCATCATGCCTGACTTGCGGATGTAATCAATAAAAGCCTTGCATTTCTCGTTAGCGCCGAAAGCCTCGCCGTGGAACATAAACTTAACCTTATTCTCGTAGGCCGCCATATAGAGACCATCCTTTCCGATATACTCGTCGTCACCATGCTCGTCGTGCCACTCCCTTTTTGCAGGTTCCTTGACAGAATCGCATGGCTTGAACGGATTCTCGCTAACATACATACCGAAGTCGGCGATGGAGTCCTTTACCTCGTTCCCATCGCCTTCCTTCTGCATGTATATCCTGAAATAATCCTTCATACCTAAAATCAACTTTTTATAATTGCAAATATACAAAATAATGCATAAACATGCAAGAATATATGCATAAATATGCGTTAATTGAACTTAAAATCGTGTCTATCCCTGATATTGACTGGTCCGGTAGCTTTCACGACTGTTCCTCCGTATTGGTAGACGAAGCACTTTGCGGTATCTTCGCATTCAACATGAAGCTCCGCACCATCTAACAGATTGACAAACACCCTGGAGAATCCCTTAACCTTCAGGTAAAGTGAAGAGTTGTGCCTTACGTATATCTCTCCACTGTCCATCCAGTCATAGTTGATGTTTGCTACACACTCTCCATTGAGGATGACAATCTTTGGGTTTTGCAGGTCAACGTTCTCGTCAACATACACACCATGATCATGAATGACATCACCAAAGTACTTCTTCATATCCTTGGTCGAAGGCCAATTCTTTCCGATACAGAAGTCAATACCCTTAACAAACTTCTCGACCATCTCATGCTTGGATGAGTTGTCGTGCCACTCGGCGGTCCACTGAGCGCAAAGACCCAGTGAAACCGCCTCGTTCTTCATTCTGTCTGATAAATTTCTTTTTTCAAACATAATTATTTCATTTTTAAAGATTTCGTACCATTGATAACTCTGTTGAAGTTATCGTTATACTCAATGAAAATTTTCTCGATTCTCTCTGCTGCATCTGCATTACGCAAGGTATTCCGAGCAATAAGGTTGAGCTGCGTGAGCTGAGATTTTGAAATCTCGCTCATCTCAGGAAGGAACTTGCCCTGCATTTCCCTAATTACAGAGACATCAAGTCTAATCGCGTTAAGATAGGATGCAAAAAGATCACCTGTCTCCTCGGTAATGCCTTTTATCGAGTTGGTCAAAGAGGAACTTCCGTTTTCTCTCAAATCAAGTCCCTTTTCCTTTAGAGCATCGAAGATACCGGTTAACTGAGGAACTACATTTTCGCCAACTTGGTAGAGCTTGTCAGCAAAATCGTCCATGTCGGTCTCATCAAGTTTACCCTTTTCATCAAGGATACCTGTAAGCCATTCGAGAGGTTTTTCAAGTGCTTTCTCCATGATTTTCTGAGATACAATATTCTTCGTAACTTCGCGAACCATTTCCTTGACCTTATTCTTGTAAGCCTCAACTGCATCCTCGCCTTTAGCCCATGCGCTTACGACAGTATCTGTAAGAGTACTTGCCCAGCTCTTCATATCAATAGAGTAAACGTCTTTCAGAAAGTCCTGAGCGAACGTCTTAATCTGCAACTGCATCTCCTTGATTTGCTGGTCGTAGTCAGCAATCTTATCCTTATCCGTCTTTTTCTTATCCTCCTCAGCTTGTCTCTGCTTTCTCAACTCGTCTTCCTGAGCGTGGAGTATGGCGAGCTGATCTGCGTATGCGGAAGGATTCGTCTCTGTCTTCATCACAGCATCATAGGTCTCCTTGCTGTAGCGACTGAAGTTGTGACCTCCAAAGAAATTCTTTCCAATATCGGTCTTGGAAAAAGCATCCCAAGCCTTATAGTCATTCTTGACATCTTTAAGCTTATTTGCTGTATCAGAAGACCTTTCATAAGAATAGATTCCACCGAGCGTCTTTTCGATGGCAGAATTGATGTTTGAGGATAGGTTCTTCAGTTCATTCAGCTGTCTCTCTGCGAGCTTTATCTGTCTGTCGAGCTTTGCGTCGTGAGCCTTAGCGAAGGCCTTGATAGGAGAGGTAAATATGCCAGTGACACCGGCAAGGATTCCACCAACGTTGCCGGACTCCGCGCTTGTTACCACCTTTGACAGTGAACTTGACATGCCGGAGAATGTCTCGAAGAACGCAGAAGCGTCCTGCCATCCATCAGACTCAGTGTCAGCTCCGAGAAGGGAAGCAGTCTCTTTGATGTCATTGAATGCTTCACTCATTCCCTGGACATTCTGGTCGATAATACTTACTACGTTAGCAAACTTATCAAGAGACTCCTTTGCTTTTGTTCCATCCTTAAACAGAATCTCAGCAGCTTTCATCATAGCCTTTCCGCTGGCAATCATGCTGTCACCACGCTTGATGAAGTTTTCGTCTCCCATTTTGAGACCAAGTTCACGAACCTTCTTTCCTTCAGCAATTTTACTTGCTGCGATGGTCATCTGCTCGCTGGCATCAGAAATCTTCTGCTCAGCCATTCCCTTTAGGCCTCCATTGAGGAAAGTCTTCTTTGGACTCGTCAGCTTCGATAGCTGCTCATCTAGCTGCTTGATTTCCTTGGCGTACTCTCTAGCATCAATGGCTCCGCTTTGTAGAGCCTCATTGATATTCTGCCTGATTCTTGCTCCGATAGTCTGAGCCTTATCCATACCGAGAGACACGATGGCTCCGTAGAAGTTGAGATAATCAGAAGAGTTCTTGAACTTGTCAAGTTTAACCTGACCAATCTCCTTGTCTCTCTGAATCTCGTACCTTGCCTTAATACCAGGATCATTCGTCTTACTGATAAGTTCGTTGTATCTCTCCCTTATCTTTAAGATTTTATCCTCATAATCTTCTGTCTTCTCGATGATATCGGCGGCATCTTGCAAAGACTTAACATAATTACCACGGAGGAGTTCTGTAATCTTTTTCCACTCTTCGTACTGATTTGGTAGCTTAAGCTTTTCCTTAGCTTCTCCGTCAGTCATGCTGAGAGAATCCTGAAGATTGAATATCTCATGGTAGTGAGCGTAATACTCGTCCATAAGAGATTGTACCTTGTCATCCATCTGGAATGCGTCAACCCATGCCGACTCAGCAAAGAATTTGCTACCAGTTTTTTCAAGAAGACTCTTATACAAATCCCATCGCTCAGACAGTTTGTTCATAGACTCGCTGAAATCAGCCGCCTTCTTTTCATACTCCTTTTTATCCTTCTCATCGAAGAGCCACTCTGCGACCTCGCGATAGATGGATGTCTGGAACTTCTTTCTCTCTGTGGTATTTATGCTGAATCCTTCAAGGAGAGAATGAACAGCCTTCTGATAGTCGTCAAGATTAAGACCGGTAACCTCTGGGAAGAGATTGTAAGTCTTCTTCTTTGCCTCTTCGTTCGGCATGATGCTCTTGTACTTCTGGTACATCTGTCTTGCAGACTTAAGACTGCTTAGACGCTCCTGTAAACGCTTGAGCTCAGCGTCTTCTTCGCGACCATTCTTGTTTTTGTCTTTTCCAAAGTTACCTGTAACCTTGTTCTTCCCAAGGTTGTCAGAGATGTAACCTACATCGGCAATAGCTTTCCATAAGTCATACTTATGTTTAGCATTCTTGTACTCAGAAGAATTCTTGCTTACTTTTCCATTGACTATCGTGTCAAGCTCATTTCTTGCAGCTTTGAGCTCCTTACGAATATTCTCGCCTGTAGTCTCGAACGACTGGTCTTGCACTTGTCTTAACGCATTATCAACCTCTCTCGTCCAAAACTTACCTTTCTTTTTGTTTCCAGTGAAAGTTCCGTTCTTGTGAAGTCTTTGTCTTATGATCTCAGAGAAAGGTGTGTTTACGCCAGAGTTGTACGAAGGCTTTCCTTTCTTTCCGTTACCACTGTCGCCAGGCCAAAAGTCCATATCCATGAGCTTACTGATAGCCGAATGAAAATAATACAAGATGGTTTTACTTGTAATATTTGCCTTCTGTGCCATCTTATCCATCATACTGGAGAATATCTCAGGGTTTCGTTTTGCCCACGTTCGGAATTGATCTTGAGACAATCCGAGCTGTTTTCTGACGGACTCAAGTCCTCTCGGCACGTCGTCATACATTATTTCGGACACATCATCGCTAGAATCCTTCGCTCTTTCCGCAAGTTCCTTTAACCAGTTTTCTGTCTCCTTGCTTCCATTTGCAAACTTGTCGACAAATTTTTCCCAATCATCTCCGCCAATAGCCGCAAGCATCCTAATCTGCTCAGTAAGGGGCAGGCCCTTGATTTGGTTTGCTAGCTCTTCGTTGTTTTCCATCAAAGACCGGATAAAATCCTCCATTTTTGCCTTTGTATTAGAGTCGAGCTCGTCGAACATCACCTGGAACTTAGACAGAGATTCTTGTGCTTGCTCCACATTCTTTGCAATATCATCGTTCGTGAGTCCATTCAACCACTGTAACCATTGTGGAGTATCAGCTCCAATCATATCGAATAGGTTGTCGCTAACAAGACCTGTTGCTGAAGTTGCGTTATTCGTTATAACTCCATATTTATCAGCTAAGCCATCATTTGCTTTTTTCGCATCCTCAATTTTTTCTTTGAGTATGTCGTATTGTTTTGACAGGCTTCCTGCGCTTTCAACCTGCTGCTTGATAGAATCCGTGTAGTCATCTGAACTTTTCAGAATCTCCTTCATCGAGTCAACTTGCGAAGAAAGGTTGGACGCGTCTTTTGGGCCTAATCCAGACAGAAAATCTCCGTAACTTTTGGATTTCTGCTTAGCTCCGTCAATCAACGTCTTTTCTTCTTCCTTTACTCGACTTGACCATTGATTGTACCCCATCAACAATGAAGTGATAGCCGTAATGCCTATCCCCCACCAGCCACCGATGGCGTTGAAAAATCCTCCAATCTTTGAAGTTGTCATGCTCCAAACGGCAGACATTCTGCCTCCATTCAAGATGATTTGCTCTTGTTTGGCGGTTATTTGTCCCATCAATGCGAGCTGCCTAATTATCTCCTTTGAAACCAAGCCTTCCTTGACTGCTCGTTGCATCTGCAATACGGACATTCTTCCTTCGAGTGCAGCCCTATTGTAGCTCGCGACAAGCGATTGCTTTTCCGATAGAATAGCAGCTTTCTTGAATACATTCTGCTGGGCAATCTTCTGCGTAATCTCTCCTTCCACAACAAGTTGCTGCTGTTCGATAGCATAAGACTTTAACTGGGCATTCATCTGCTGAGTATAACTCTTAGCAAGTGATCCAATACCCATCTTAGAATAAGCCATACCGCCGAGCTTCCTTGCAGCAAACACCGCTCCGAATGAAAGAAGGGCAGGAGACAGCTTGTCCAAAGCTAACACAAGGTCGGTTACTCTATTTATGATGAACGAGAAAGTACCTCCGACGATATTCTTGCCTTCTGCGAACTTTCCTAGCATAATATCCCAGGCATCAATGAGCTTGTTCCAGCGACCAAGTAATGTCTCTGATAAGACGAACTGCATATTGTAGAACTGACCGCCTTCATCCGTCATCTTCCAAAGCACTTTCTGGACATCCTCAAAGCTTACTTGTCTAGCAGTAATCATCTTCTTGACATCTGCCTGGGTATAATTGTTCCTTCCGTTCTTTCCTTCTGAATTGTAAAGCTCCGTAATTCTCTGTAAGAGTGGAAGTCCAGCGTAAGCAAACTGGCGTAATTCCTTACCGTCAAGCCAAGAACGGGCCTTAACCTGACCATAAGCCAATCCAAGTCTCTCGAAAGACACACCAAGACCAGATGCGATATCAGCGAGACGCTTTGTGGTATCATACAAGTCATTCGCCTCAACTCCAAATGCAGCCAGCTGCTTGACATCTCGGTTCAGCTCTCCAAACTTGAATGGAGACTGCAATGCAAGCTGCTGAGTCTGAGCGAAGAGCTCATCAGCCTTCTGTACATCACCGAGGATAGAACGCAACGCTACATGCTGCTGAACAATCTCGCCGCCAGTCTGTACGATTGAATTAAAGAATTGCTGCGCGCCAAAGACAATACCTCCCTGTAAGAAGAGAGACTTGATGTCTCCGACTATGGATTGCATCTTCTTCGCTTCAGCGTTTGCTCCGGCGAATGCTGCTGCAAGGTCGTTTCGTGCCCTTGCAGCAGACTGAACAATTTCCTGCTGACGCTTCTGTTCAAGCTCGATACCTTTCTGAACCTCTTGGTTTATTGCCTTTTGGTCTTGAAGTATCCTCGATGCTAAAGTGGTATCGTGTCCACTACCAATGTTGCCAAGCATACCTAGGCCTTCTCTCCAATTCTCCGAATTGAGCCTGTCTTTGATGGTTCTAAGATTTCTCATTAAAGAAAGGAGCCTGCTAATCTCAGCTTCCGCTTTACTAACATCTGCTCCGACAGAAATTCCTCGGCTGTATTCAGAGCGAAGCTGGCGAACCTTATTGCCGAGAGAATCATACCGACGCTCCGTGTTCTTCAAATCATTCTGGCGTTGCCTCTCTGCCTCTTTTGCCTCGCGTGCTGCGTCCTTTATAACCTTTGCATAAGTATTTGCTTTATCTATAGCATTAAGATACCCGGAACTCTTTACGAGATCAGTTGCTGTGAGTCCTGTGATAGGATGAATACCTCTGTTATTCCTGATCTGTTCTAACTCAGTTCTGTATTTAGACAGTTCTGACAACGACTGACGTATGTTGTTCGTTGAATCGACGCCAAACAGCTGTATTCCTTCACCATGGCGTTTGTTGATTTCGTCAATAATAGAAGATAACTTATAAAGTTCTCTCTCTGCCTTGTTTGCCTCAGTGGAAACACTGTTAGGGAATATGTTGAATCCAGCACCTTCCTTAGACACCTCTCCGAGTATGCGGCCTATTTTATACAACCCGTCCTGGACAGACTCTAACTGCTGGAGTTTTTTCGAACTAAAGAAATCTTCGCTTGAAAATACACCAATGTTACGATGTAATTCTTTAACAAAGTCGTTTAACTTTTTTAAACCTTGACCTCCCTTATCTCCAATACCCTTCGTTGCTTCGGATATTGCTTCCAAAGCATTCTGTGCCTGCTTACCAGTAGAATCAACCTTGTTTAATTCTCTGATAATCTTTTTGGTTTCCTCTTCAATTCTCGATTTTAGAGTGAGCGAGAAACTGAGGTCTCCCATATTTCCACCTGCCATATCCTGAATATTTTTAAATTAGAGTTTATTGTTTAAGTAATCAGCAAGACTTATCTTCTTGCCAACGAGGCTTCCCTCATTCTTCTTTTTCTCCACCCACCTGTCGTAGAGGTCATCCATCTCCTTCTTGGTGTGCTTCTTCGGACCACCTTCCTTCTTGGTCTTAGGATAGACGACAAGAGGCTGGTCTGCAACCATGAGGTCAATCTGTGCCGATGAATAGCCCCACCAGTAGTCGTAGGCTGCGATGAAGTACTTACGCTGAAAGAGGAAGCCGAACTTCTCAGCTAGTGAGAAGGCTGCTCCCCAGCTTGTTCTGCTTGGATAGCTTTTGCTTCGCTCCTCGTCATCGTCATCATCACGTCCGTCATCCCGGTCGCTAATATGGTAGCCAGTGAGAATGCGTTCGATGGAATTTTTTTTTTAGAAACATCGAGGACTCTCAGAACCTCGGCCACGTCCACATCCTTGATGTAGTAGAGCCAGCGCCAGTAGATCCAATACAGGAATCGTATCTTCCAGATGTTGTTGAGGAGAATGCAGACACAAATCTTGACGTTGCGCTTCCATTCGTTCTTCTCCTTTGCCCTGATATGGGAACACCTGCTCATGGTTCCCTTGCGAAGCCAACCGAGCTTGTGCTTCTTGCCACGGAACACGAACTCGGTAGGCTCGTCGTGCAGCACGCTGTCAAGCAACTCCTGCAAGTCCACTGAAGGCTGCTCTATTTTCTTTTCTTCTGCCATGATTGTATGCTATTAAATGAAGAAGGGCGGCACGGCTGTTGATTAGCCTGCCGCCCAACGGTTTGTTATCCTGAATCTAATTACCTAAAGAAGCCTTATTCAACAGTTTCCCAGTTGTCGTCCTTAACCCACTCAGTGTCGGTTACTCGGGTATCCATATACCTCTCCTTTACGGTTGCAGAACCGGTATTGTAGGTAATTACGAGGCCCTGTCTGCGGTTTGCCGCAGGAACGGTCTTACGGGTTGTTGCCGCATCGGTCTTGTAAGTAAGGCTCATAACGCCATCACCCTTTGTCAACCAAGCAACGCTCTTCGTACCCGCACCCTCAACAGAGCCAGAGAACTTGAATGCAACTGGCTTGGAACTTGAATCATCCCACTGCATTGTCGCATACATAGATAGGTTGGTCACAACCATGAGGTTCTTCTTCTCCTCGTCAACGACAACGATAGTACCGCGCATCTTATAGAGCTTAGGCTCTACGGCTACACCGGTATACTGAACGTCAAGAGTATTGTCACCAGTACCAGTAAGAGTGGCAGTGATTTCGTTAACTGCGTCTTCACCGAACATCGCCTTAAGAAGCTCCTTAGCCTTGGAAGGAACAACGAATTCTACGTTGAAGTCACCAAGCTCAGCAGTGGTAGCCCAGTCACCAGAAAGGCCGATAACCTTGTAGTGGTTGATTGTAGGCTCGTCCATCGTAGCCTTCAGAGAGTCAACCTCAACAGGAAGCTCCATGTCGACGGTAAGCTTAATGTCGCTCTTAGAGAGGTCAACCAATGCAGCGGAGTAGAGCAGCGACTTAGGGCCGCAGAACACTTCCTTCAATTTATCAATAGTCACCATAATCTAAAATATTTTAAATTGTTATACCTGAATTCCTGAATACTTATTTTGTACGTAACCTTCCCTGTATGATCGTCACGGAAAAACCTGCGCCGTCGTCTGTCTGTAGCGTTATACGAGGATTGGAAACAATGAGATTTTTTGTGGAGATTGGAAATCTGTCCATAATCTCCTGGACTTTCTCGTCAACGCTAGATACATCGAATGTATTTGGATTGCTTGCTGAAGCTTTATCGCGCACATACAATTCGATTTGAGCTGTAGTGGTGAAATCGTTGTAAACTCCACTTGAGTTCATCTCATTGTTATAGATACTAGATGGGAAGTATACCACGATATAGCTGTTGATTTTCGTATCAACTGCCTTTGGTCGGCTCCGGGAGTAGAGCTTGTCGCAAATTTCCTTCATTGCATTACCAACATCGAAATATAGAGTCTTAATACTAACCATATTTTACATCGTTCTAAAGTATCTAACCAAATATTCTCTAAGAGAGGTAATCACGTCGTGACCTCTCTTAACCTCGACAAACTTAGCGTAATCCACACCGGCAACAAGGAGCATCTGCCATGTAGCATCGTACTTTCCTTTGTTGTGCTCCCTTGAAACAAGTTCATCCCACGCCGCGTTTGGACCATATTCGCCACCTTCTCCGTATTCACCCTTGTAAGGTCTCCGTCCGCTGTCCTTGAAGGAGAACGAGCTGCGGTAATACTTATCGAGGTTGTATCTTTCCCCGGCAGCAAGGGTTACTCGGGTTGGCTCTGGGCCTGGAGCATAATGAATCGACTGCAATGAGCCGTTGTAATATGTACCGATGGCTGTTGACTTGTACAAGTTACCGGTTACGTCATCATAGTTTCGAGACTTGTCAGCAGCCTTCATTGTCATTTCAGCCGCATGGTCCATCTTCTGCTGCATCTTTGCTACAGCCATCTGACGGATTTTCTTCTCGACCTGTAAAAACTGACCTGATAAACTTGTCATAATCTAAACCCTTGTCAAATTCCAATACACAACAGTCCTGTTATTATCCGGCTCGCAGTCCTTAACCATACCTACCTCGGTGTTGTTTCCGACAGTGGAGTAGATGGTGTCGCCGTCAAGAGGACATCTGTCAGCATCCCATTCGTCATATCTGACCGGAATCGATGCCTTCCTCTTGTTCTGGTCGACATTCTTGTCTCCCTCTGTAGTGGTATCGGTGTAGCTGCGGCCTTCGCCATAGTAGAGAATGATTTCCTTGTCCTCACCAACTGGAGCATCATCATCGGCGAACGGGTCATCAGGGTCGGCTTTTCCGACGACCTTCCTCACGATCTTGATGATGTGAGGGTATCTTGGGTTTCTGATGTTTTCCTTTTCCATACGCCTTATTTGATGATGTGAGGGAGAGGTTCTCCCCAAGGAGAATAATTCGCCCTCTTTACTCCGTGGGAGGTCACCCGGAAGGTGGACTTCTTCTTGAGCATCGAATCAGGCTCCAGCTCCGCATAGATAGCGTTAGCCTCTGCCTTCATCTCGCTCCTGTCGTTGTCCGACATGTCATAGCCACCTCCCGAATGAGTCCATCCGTTATCGGAATCGGAGGTGTTGTTCACCTTGCTCGGACCAAGAACAAACCATTTCAGCATGTCGGCATAGGCAAGTCTTACCTTGTCCTTATCGCAGGCTTCGAGGTCGATGCCGTTTTCAAGCTCCCTGTCGTGCATGATGCCCAACAGAGCCTTCATCGGCATCTCGAACTTCACCTTATTAATAAGGTAGTCGTTCACAGTGTAAATGTTCATCTCCGAATCCATAGTCATACAATCTAGTTACGTTAAAGAATTAACCCTTCTGGGTGATGTCGATAATCCAACGGTAAGGAGCATCGAGCATAGCAGGAACAGAAGCGAGGAACAAGTCTGTCTTGAACTCCTGGAACATACCGTTTGCGGTAACCATGTTACGGAGCAGACCGAGACCGTTGTTTGTCTGTGCCCAAGCTACATCCACGAGCTTATTGCCGAGAGTATCGAAGATTCGCTTGTCGAGAATCTCCTTGCGCATAAAACGCAATGGCTTACCAGCAGGGCGAAGAACGACTGTTCCGTCTGCCCAACCACGAATCTCGGTAACTGTTCCGTCGAAGCGCTTGTTGTGCTCAACCTCATCGACAATCTCGATAGGAGAAAGGCCATTGAGGTCAACAACAGACTTCAGGAACATTGCGTTGTTCGGACCGTAGTTCTGCAATACTGCCACAAAGTTAGCGTTCGCCCAGCTCTTGTACAGCTCGGCAATCTGCTTGTTCTTCAAGAATACGTTGTTGTAGTCGTTCTTGGTCATCTGCCATACGAGAGGTACACTGCGGTACTCAATATGACTGTTGCGCCAATCCTCCTCAAACTTACGCATCTGTTCGAGCAAGTCGCAGTTCGCGTCGTTCCAAGCAAGCTTACCTGCCTTCTTGAAGTTCTCAGCTGGAACCTTTGCGTCATACAGAGGCTCCTGGATACCGCGACCGATCTTGTCGTAGTCGATAACACCCTTAGAACTCAACTGTGCTGACATGTAGGTCATGGTCATGTCAAGAGAGTCATACAATACCTGAACCTTGTCGAGATAAGCATCAACCAGGTCTGCATCGTTGCCGAACTCATCCTGGAGAAGCTTCATCTTGTGATAACGCTCTGTCGCAGTCTCACGGAAGCCGTCAGCAGCGAAGTCTGGGATTGAAGCGGTATACCACTCAATACCCTCGTGGTCGTTCTGATAGCCCTCGCCGAGAGGAGCACGGAGGTTCATCAAGGTTGCAGGGTTCAAAGTGCGAAGACGAACCTTGAAGGTTGCGTCGCCATTATTAGATGTAGGGGTGAGGTTTGGATCAATGTCACCCTGTGTCAGATACCAGCCGTTGTTACAGCGCAATACGCCGTCACGATTGACGAACTTCTGAAGGTAAGTATTGTTACCCTTACCAGTGAAGAACTTCGCAAGCTGCTCGACACCAATATCAATTTTTGCCATAATCCTGAATCAATCTTTTTACGTTAGACAATAGGTTAAATGTGCCAGAACTCTGGGTAGAGTGACTTGTTCATCGCCTTGACAGCAGGAGGAACAGGACCCATACGGTCAAGCCACATAACGCAGTCTGGATTCAACATACAGAAGTTGTTGTTGTTGCGAGGCTGATGATACTTGTCTCCGCCGGCATTGAAATAAGGAAAATCGTTGTCGCTCGGAGCGAAGCAGTTAGGGTTAGTCACCATCGGCAATACCGAAGTACCTGCGCTAGCAGCCTCAACCAGTACGTCACCGACCTTCAATGCGCCGAGAGCAGCAGATAGTGTAAGTTTCCAAACATCACCTGCTGTGGCATCGGTTGTCGCCTCAACAGCAGAAACAGTCACACCCTTTGCCTTAGTCTTGAAGTCCTTCTGGCCGATCATGATGTTGTCGCCTGGGAATGGAATGTGAACGAATCCGTTGCGAACGATGTAGATTTCTGTATCGGTCTCAGCGGTTGTAGCCTTTGCTACACCGTAAGCCTTCAGAATCTTGAATGTTGCACCAGGACCCTCGTTGCCAGCTGTAAAACCAAGGTCGTGCTCAATCAAGTCACCGGCATAAATCTTAGCCTGACCCTTGAACGGATTGACGAGCTTACCACCAATAGGTGGGTGAACGAAGGCATTCTTAATGAGCGCCTCAAGACCGGCAAACACATATCGGGTTCCGCCGACCTTACCTTCTGTCTGAATGATGGTCGCACCGTGGTTCAGCATGCCACGAGTACCCATCTGTTCCATGTAGGAAATAGAAGTGTTGTCCATAATCTTTTTACCTTTTTAAAATTGTTATCCTGAAATTACTTCTTGTCTTCACCGCCGAATCTCTTCTTTCGACGCTCGGCCACTTCTTCCATAAACTTGTCATCATCTGTGGACGTGCCTCCGCTAGACGTGCGACTGCCTTTTGCAGGAATACCGTTTTCACCGGTAGCCTCCTTGTACTCTGCGGTGTAGATTTTCTCAGCCTTAGAAACCAGGTCATCGATGTCGACATCTTCGTCCGGAATCTCCAGCTTTGCGATTGCAGCATTGAGGAAGTAGTTCTTCATTTCAAGGTTTGCCTTGTCGAACTTATCCTTCAAACCTGCCTTTACTGACTCGATGGTTGCCTTCCTTGCAGCCTTCTTGTCTCTTTCTGCGTTAGCCTTTTCGAGAGCTTCGAGTTTCTCAAGCAGCTTGGAGTATTTGTCGTCAGGATCGTCACCCTTTTTAGCCTCCTTGCGCTTACGCTCCTCTTCCTCTTCCTTCTTCTTGCGTTCAGCTTCCTCCTTGCTCTTCTTTACCTCGTCAGAGATATTCTTGTGCAAGTTGCCGTTGATACGCTTCAGACGGTTTGCTAACTTGGTAACCAACTTGGAATTTGCTTCCTCGTCATCACCGAAATCTTCCAAAACATCATCAAGTTCCTCATCGATGGTCTTTTGGCTAAGTTCTTTGAACTTGGTGGTATCAACCTCCTTGTTCACTAATGCTAAGAGTTCCTCTCTTGTCATGTTGTTTTTTGATTAAAAATGTTATCCCGAAAGTGGTCCCTCCACCTCGAAAACGTATAAATATACCTTTTATTTTGCAAATATATGAATAAATATGCAATTATCAAAGAAAAATTGTATATTTTTGCAGTATTAAATGTATATTTATGCAGAAAGATGTATTTTCAGGATTAAAATTGGATAACGGAGAGCCTATTTATACTCAAGAGTATATCCAATCATTAAGAGACGCCGATAAGAAACATCCCGACAAGCTGAAGATTGTAGCTCAGCGTGGCGGTCAGGAACGCATGCTGTCTATAGACGCTGATATTAAGATAGTTGGCGGTTCGCGAGGCGGCTCAAAATCGTTCTCTTCCCTAATGGAAGTTCTGAAGGATATTAAAAATCCAGATTTTCATGCAACAATTCTTCGTAACGAAAAAGACGACTTACAGTCCTTAGTGACAGACTCTTATAAATTGTTCTCCCAATTTGGAACTTACAATAAGTCACAAAATGATATGACCTGGAACTTCGATAACGGAGGATGGCTCAAATTCTCGTACTATGCTGGAGCCTATCAGGACTTCAAGACACGATTCCAGGGTCGCCAGTATGCCTATGTCTGCATCGATGAGGGTACTCAGTGTCCATACAAGAAGTTCAAGTACCTCTTGACTAACAATCGAAACGCAGCGCATATCCGAAATCGCTTCTGGATTACCTGTAACCCAGACCCGGAATCTTGGGTGAGAAAGTTCATTGACTGGTGGGTTGACGAGAACGGCTACATCATACCGGAACGGGACGGAGTTATACGATACTGTTTCATGGACGGCGATACGCCTGACTCAATCTACTGGGGTAACACGAGAGAAGAGGTATACGAACAGTGCAAGGGCATTATCGATAGCCTTTGGAAGGATAGCTATGAGGAACTTGGTTATACAAAGCTCGAAATGTTCATCAAGTCGGCAACATTTGTTCGCGCAGACGTATCAGAGAACATCAAACTTATCTCTACCGACGCATCATATCTCGCCAACCTTGCACAGCAGGACGAGGAACAGCGTATGCGAGACCTGGAAGCCAACTGGAACTGGAAAGCTGCCGGAGATGACATGATCAAGATGGAAGACCTTGATGAAATCTACGACAATGCAGAACAGATAGGAGATGGAAAGCGCAGAGCTTCTGCCGATATTGCTTTCACCGGCGGCGATAACTTCGTGATGTGGCTCTGGGAAGGATGGCACTGCAAAGACTTGGTTGTTCTGAGACTGGACCCTAAGACGCTCGTTTCTGTCGTTGAGGCCAAGCTGAGAGAGTGGGGAGTTGAGGAATGTAACTTCACTTACGATATGCAGGGTATCGGTCAGTATTTCAAGGGATTTTTCAAGGATGCCGTCCCATTCAACAACCAGGCAGCACCTATCGCTAGGAATCATCAGGAAGAAGAAGGAATCAAATACCTATATAAGGATTTGAAGTCTCAGTGCGCATGGTTATTCTATAAGATGATAAAGGAGAAGCAGATTTCTATCGACTCGGCCCTGCTTGAAAGAAAGTATTCAGGAAACGGATTTGACAAGGTTCCTCTCAGACAGATTCTTCAGAAGGAGCGTAAGATGCTCAGACGTGACGAGAATAGCGATGATAGGGGATTCAAGCTATTACCTAAGAAGATTGCCAAGAAATATGTCGGGCACTCGCCTGACTTCTTTGAATCTTGGTTCTACGTAATGATATTCAGTTTAACAAAAAAGAAAAATAAAAAGGTAAAAGGATTATGGATGCTATCAAGGTAACAAATTTCAGAAAGATTCTGGTAAAGAAGCCTTTCTTTGAACTCACGCCAAAGGGGTACATGACCCATGATGACCATTGCAGGAACGAGGTGTCCGATAACGAAGACCCTCAGATGCCGCAAGATACATTGTACAGAGTGATTAAGACTCAGAAGGACTTCCTTCGTGAGTTCTATCCTACGTCACACAAGATCTTCGACAAGGATCTCTACCCTGACATCTGGAGAAAGAACCCGGAAGACGGGAAATGGTATGTCCAGGAGATTCAAAGAACGGCATTTGCTTTCCAGCAAGTTATTCATACGAAGCACGTTCTCCACATGACAGGTAACGATATTCAGTTTGAGCTTGCCGGTGATCCTGAGATGAAGAAACAGGAAGAGTATATTAATCTCCTTGCCAAGTTCAAGAAGGGATGGTATATGCACGATATGGAGATTCGTCACTATGAGGCTGTAAGTTCGTACATGAAGGTTGCTGAGGCTGCTGTAGTCGGATTCTTCGACAAAAACAAGAAATTCGGTACTCGCACATTGGCTTTCGATAGAGGAGACACATTGTATCCTCAGTTCGACCCTCTTACTGGTGAACTCGTTGTGTTTGCTCGCAAGTATTACGACTTCGACGAGGAAGGCAATGAAAAGATTGAATGGGTAGAAGTGTGGGATGACAAGACATTCTACCGCTTCAAGAAGCAAGTTAACGAAGGCAAGGTCAAGGAGACTATCAAGAGAATTGCCAAGATATTCGGAATCGACGACTACACTTGCGTTGAAGAGAAAGCTCACGGCTTCCCATTTATCCCTGTTGCATACGTAAGAAACGATGACGGACCATGCTGGTCTGTTGTACAGAAGAACATCGAGGACTACGAGGAAGCTTTCTCTTATCTCTGCGAGAACAACAAGGCTTACGCCTTCCCTATAATGAAGTTGAAGGGTGATGGTGACGACATTACCGTTGTTGGTGACACGAATGGTTCTGCAAAGATGATTCAGATTACAGATACGAATGGTGATGCTGACTTCATTAACGGAACGGACGCTTCCGATGCATTTGCGACACAGCTCAACAAGTCGTATGACCTCATCTATGAGCTTTCGTTCACAGTAAAGCCACCGGAGCTGAAGTCGGGTGACCTTCCGGGCGTTGCCATCAAGCTGCTCTATTCTCCTGCTATCGAGGTTGCTGAGAACGATGCTAAGAAGATGCATCCGTTCCTGGATCAACTTGTTCGTATCTCAAAGTATGGTATCGGAGTTGAAGAAAACTGCATGGCCACTATGACCGGTCTTCCTATTCACGCTTGGGTGGAAATCTATGTGCATCAGAATAAATCTGAAATAATTACTAACTTAGCAACAGCTGTTCAGAACAACTTCCTCTCAAAGCAGACTGCATCTGAGCGTTGCCCAGACTTCCCAGTTAACGATGAATACGACCGTATCATGCGCGAGAAGAAGGAAGAGGACCAGCAGGACCTCCTCATGGATATGCAACGTGCGGATAACGAAACTCAAAATGCAATCGAGGAGCAGAAAGCTACTGCGAATATTCAGAATGGAGGTAGTGGAAACGTACGTACGGGTCGCGGAGCTGGACGCCCAAATAAGTCAGGAACCAAATGGGACGAGAATCGGAACGCCCCGAATGAAAACAACTGGCAACACTACAACCAAACCCATTAATAGCCTATGGATGAGTTAAAACGTTCTGTCGATTACAGCAGGAAGCGCTTGCAGGCAATCCGAAACTGCGAGGACCATGTTGCAGATATTCTCTGGAAATCGACACAGAAAATAATTACCGCAAGTAAGCGATACAGAGGTGCGGGCAGGCTCACAAACGAGTCAGCCCTGCTCTCTTACGCCAAGAATGTTACTGCCGAGGCAGAGGAGAGTATCAACAGCTATATCTCTGCCTACTCAAAGGCTTCGTGCAAGATTCTAGGGATTGACAGCGAGAATATAGAATCATTTCTCGTCAGCGACATCTACGGAAAGACGACATCCGAAAGAAACGCCGTCTATCTCGGAAACTTTGCTGAAGATATTGTAAGGATGATCAAGGCTGGAACCTTGATGGGATATTCAGACCAGCAGCTCCTGTCTTCCATCCGCACAGGCTATAAAGACCCATATCACACATCAGTCATCACCAAAGCGAAGAGAAAGGATATCAACATCGATGTTCCTTCTTACGGAAAGGGATACTACAAGAACGCCTATCAGAACATTGTAAGAAACGCCTCTCAGGTGATTGCCTTAGCATGGGGACAGGCAGAGCAGGAGTATGGGCAGGAGAACAAGGCTATCGGGTTCTACGTCAAGAGAGGGAGCAGTTATCCGTGCGACATTTGTCAAAATGAAGCCGACGCTGGCATCCACTCTTTCAAAGACCCATATCCGCCATTTCACGTTTCGTGTTGTTGCTACACAGTATTTGCATTCAAGGATAATAAAAAGAAATAAGATTATGATTGAAGAAACAAAAGGATACACGTTATCCGTCGATACGTACAAGAAGGCGAAGGCTCTTAAGATGAAAGATCCTCGCTATTACATCTATGCCAGCCTCCGTGGCTCAGGTATGTCTGTTCGTGACAGCTGGGCCATCGCATTCCAAGGAGAAGGAATAGGTGTGTGGGAGAAATCTTTCCTCGAAAACGAGATGAATAAGCTAGAAGCCAAGGAGTCCGTTCAGAAGAGAATCGCAGAGGTACAGGGCAAGAAAGCGAAGAACGAGAACGCCGATGAGCTCACCCAGGAGGAACTTATTAAGGCTACCTCGAAGGAAGAGATTCTGAGAAACCTCGTTATCGCTCAGCGCAAGCAGAAGTTTGGCTCTCCAGAGTGGCAAAAGACGACTGCCATGATAGCCGACTACTCTAAGATTAAGCAGGACGAAATTGATACAGAAAATAATGTGGTCCACTACTACATTCCTCTATCAATGCCTCGATGCTGCGAGGACTGTATTATCTTCAAAAATGGCCAGGCGACCTTTCAAAAGAAGAAGAAATAGTTAAATTCGTGTTAAAGTAACTTTGTTTTACTAGAATTTCAGCAAAACCAAGTACCTTTGCAAATAATTAATGTTCACAGATTCTTTCTGCTGAGCATAATTCAAATTATTTTGGTTAACTAAGAGGGGCAGTGTCTTCACAGATGCTGCCCCTCGCTTTTTAAAACAAATATATAAGTAGAAGAAAACTTTGAAGTCAATTAAGGATACTTCTCTCCGGTAACCAACTCAAGTATACCCTTAAGCCTATCATTAAGAAGGTCGTCATTGAATACAGGAAGAATACCGTATGGAGGCAGTTTCTTCGTCTCTGCGGCCTCCAAAATGAACTGGAGTGCCTGTACTAGGGAAGTATGGTCTTGAACGACCTCAAGCAATTTATCGCTCATCCTTGCCTCCTTCCTTCTTAATCTGTTCTGCCATCTCAAGAATAGTCTCGGCGTGCTTGTCTCGGTCGATGACCTCCTGAACTGCCTCATCGCTTTCTTTGCGAAGCTGCTCTTCAGTCTTACCCTCGTCGGCAGCAGCGTTTCTTCTTGCAGCCTCACGAGCAATGTATTCGTCACGGAGTTTCAACTTACCTGCCGTGTATTCTGCATCGCCAGGCAACGATGTATCCGCATACATAAGCTGGGCAAATGCCTCGATGATGTTTCCATCATCCTTGGAGAACTCATAATGGTCTCCTACGGCCACAGGAACACATTCATCGAGTGCAGCGTACATTGATGTACCGATAGAGTACTCGATTCCCCATGTGCCGGCAATGTTCGCAATCTTGATAAAAGGCAGCGAACCTCTCTGTAAATGCTTCTTGATATCAGCAGGGATATCCTCTCTGAGTGAAGCAACTTCTTTCTTAGACAAGCTCTTACTGAACTTCAGCACGGTGAAGTGTCTTGTCTTGATAGTCTTTCCAAATGGTAATGCCATGATAACAATATTTTAAAGTTCAACTTTTATTTCCTTATACTCGAAATCTGTGCAAGATGGATTCTCCTCAGAAGTAAACCTAATCTCATTAGGGTTATTACAAACTCTATTCTTGAAGAAGAGGGGGTGTAAATTAAACTGTGTCAAGGCTTGTTCTTAACTTTCATTCCCACTCCC